>Ga0099364_10001062_pt1 | contig 45927 bp, 33 predicted proteins | sample TergutTh196P3_FD_73070 | JGI IMG/M metagenome (GOLD analysis project Ga0099364, IMG submission 73070) | Microcerotermes parvus P3 segment gut microbial communities from Pointe-Noire, Republic of the Congo - Th196 P3 | ecosystem: Host-associated > Arthropoda: Insects > Digestive system > Gut ...
TGTCTTTTTCGATAGCATCCATCGCATCGTCAATATCTTTGCCAATGGTAGGAAGTTTTGCTCTGCCCTGCAACCACTTCCATCGGGCTTGCGGCGGAACATAAAAAACCCGCTCGGCAGTATATTCGTCTTTGTCTTCTGGGTCGGCTCCGGTTTCGTGCTTTGTGATGTCTAATTGTTGATACAAGTCATCAAAAGCATCGGAAATGAACTTGAGGAAAATCAACCCCAAGACAACGTGCTTGTATTCGGCTGCGTCCATATTGTTACGCAACTTGTCAGCTGCCTGCCACAGCGTTTTTTCTAATTCTAAATGATTTGTCATTATATGTTTATGCTCTTATATTTTTATTTTTCACTCAATCGCAACCACCAACCCTGCCGGAATATACGCCGTTGCTACCGACAACAAGTTTGGAATGACCACTACAACGCGGCTGTCGCCCTTTATTCTCATTATCACGCCTTCAACTCCTTCAAATTCGCCGCTCGTTACCCGTACTCTTTTGCCTTTTTGTAAATTTACCTCTTTGTTTGTCAAATAGATGACCTGCGAGTTTTTGGAACCGGCAACGGCTATAAAGTTTCGCATCTGTTGTTCGGGAACTCTTATCAACTCCTTCGTGCCTAAATCTCTGTAATACAGCCCTGATGAAATCCCAAGCGTCAATTTTAACTTTTCTACAAGCGGGTCTAAAATCTGCCTTGATGAGTTGACAAACAACAAGTTACCCAGAAGCGGCTGTACTGTAAGCCTTTTCCTCTGGCTGTCCTTGATTTTGATTTCCTTGAAAACCATCGGGTAAAAATACTCGATGTTTTCTGCCTCCAAATACGGCTTTATTTCCGCCACTTTTCCTTTGGTAGCAAACAAAACGTACCAAAAAACACTTCCACTTTCTATATTCATCTATTTCACAAAAAGACATTATTCAGGTTCCCCATCATTTTAACAGGTCTTTCTCTATCAGGCATTTAGCCCGAAAAAAGAACTTCTTGAAACCTCGCCCTCTAAACAAGAGAATTGAAACAACAAGACGGTGCAAAGATAATAATTTTTTTTAGATGCTCTCTTTTTATACTTTTTTCTATATTTTTTTCAACATTTTTTTTATACATTTGCATTTTTTAATTTTAAAATTCAGGCACAATGAAAATCAATTTTTTAATACTTTGCATTTTTTGTTTTTTTCTGTCTTCCTGCAATACAGGACAGCGTCCATGCACCGATTGCATAGACACGTTCAGCGCATTTAGCGCCGAATTTGCGGAACCTTCAAAAGAATTTGGTTCTGCGCCGCTGTACGTGTGGAACAACTATGTTACCCGCGAAGGCATAGACCGCACTATGACCGACTTTAAGGACAAGGGGTTTGGCGGCGTTTTCATACGTAGACCTTCTTTATCCGTGGGTTACAGAAAAGTTTATTGAAGTAACCATGTCGGGCTACAAGCGCGTTGCCGGCGACGAGTTCGGCAAATCAATGCCGGGCTGGTTTACCGACGAGCCGCACATACAGCCGCCCGACGGTAGCATACGCTGGACCCCCGACCTGTTCGACGTATTCCAGCAAACATGGGGTTACGACCTGAAAGCCACATTGCCCTCTTTGTTTGAGGAGGTTGGCGATTGGCAAAAGGTGCGCCACAACTACACATCCACGTTATTGCAGATGTTTATTGACCGATGGGCTATACCGTGCTACGAGTACTGCGAGGCAAATAACCTGCACTTTACAGGACACTATTGGGAACACGGATGGCCCGATATGAGCCACGGCGGCGACAACATGGCGATGTACGCATGGCACCAAATGCCCGGAATAGACCTGTTGTTCAACCAGTTCAACGAACAGTCGGCAACGGCGCAGTTTGGAAACATACGAATAGTTAAGGAAGTTAGGAGCGTGGCAAACCAAATGGGCTATTAACCTACTCTCAAAAATAGTATCTACTTTTGCCCCGATAATTTTATTACTATTCAAAACAATATAATTACTCAAACATTTTTTTTGTATAATCGGCAAAATATAGAGGCAAAATATACAAATCATCATTTTTTCCTGCATTTTTTAGAGAAAATCTGACCGAAAATTCCGGCATAAATTTTTTTCTATATTCCGATAGGCTTTTTGATTTCGTGCTTATAGTGGATTTTACCTCTACGGGAATAATTTTTTCGTTTATCTGAAAAATAAAATCAATTTCTGCCTGATAATTTGAATTCCAATAGTATAAATTGTTTCCAAACTGACGTACAAGCGATTGCAGTACATAATTTTCAGTTAAAACTCCCTTAAATTGTGTAAACAATGCATCGCCTTGCATCACTGTTTTGGGGTTAAGCCTGAACTTTGTGCGCAAAAGCCCCGTATCAACTAAATACAGTTTGAACGCGTTGCTGTTTTTGCATGACGAAAGCGGCAGTTTGATGGAATTAACCTCTATCACCCGATTAATCAAACCGCTCAAAACTAACCATTCGACCGAATTTTCATATTCCCGCGCTCTCGCATTTTTTTCTATCAACGAATAACGAAACTTCCTGTCTTCTTTTGCCAAATTATCTTGAATATTTTGCCACAACCGGTGCAAACGGGGAATATCCTTGTTGTCGATATGTTTTGCAAAATCTAATTCGTATGCTCTAAGGATTTGATTATTAACTAAATCGACGTCTTCCCAATCACGATTTTCGAGATAACGTACAATAGCTTCGGGCATTCCTCCGCAACAAATATACAGTTTATAAGCTTCAACGAGCTGGGTATGAAATATTTCTGGCACTCTTTCAAATGTGGTCAAAAAACTATAGTTCTCTAAAAAATCAGATAATTTTTTGTTGTAAATTGCGAGAAACTCCTTGAAACTAACTGGATGCAGCGTTAGAAAATCAACTTTTCCTACGGGAAACGAAACGCCGGAACGTTTCAAAGCCACACCCAACAACGAGCCTGCACATACTATCGCTTGTCGGGGCATCAGTTCACAAAAGTATTTCAGACTGTTAAGCGCATCGTTACATTCCTGAATTTCGTCGAAGATAATCAATGTTTTTTCCGGTTCTATAGCCATTCCCTTAACAGCAGTCAGGTAAGCAATAATCCGCGCGGGGTCTTTGGTTACGGCAAATTCAGTCTTGTGTTCTTTTTCAAAGTCGAAATTAACATAACAACAGTTCTCAAAGCATTGTGCGCCAAATTGTTTGAGAATAAAAGATTTTCCTACCTGCCTTGCGCCCTGCAACACTAACGGTTTGCGATATCGACTGTCTTTCCACTGTTTCAGGTCATTCAATATATCCCTGTCTATTTTCATATCTATTAACTTTCGGCAAAATCACACATTATTCGCATGTATATTGTGTAATTTTACACATTTTTCATACGAATAATGTGGGGAATTATTTATTATCATAACAATCATTTTTCAACAAAGTTCAAGGATTTTTATCATTTCATCTAATGTAACGTTTTTCTGTTCACCGGTAGCCATATTTCTCAAACATATTATGCTTTGTGATATCTCGTTTTCGCCGGTCATAGCTACATATGGGATATATTTACTGTTAGCGTAAGCCAACTGTTTCTTCAATTTAGCTGAATCGGGGAATATTTCGGCGTTAATACCGGCTTCACGCACTTTTGAAAGCAAAGTTAAGACATGTCTTTCTTCTGTTTTTCCAAAATTAACGAACAGTACTTGTGTTGTTTGCTTTGCAACAGTAGGAAATACGTCTGTACGTGACATTACGTCGAAAATACGGTCGGCGCCGAAGGAAATTCCAACGCCCGACACATCGGGCAGTCCAAAAATACCTGTCAGGTTGTCATATCTTCCGCCCCCGCAAATACTTCCTATTTGAACGTCTAAAGCCTTCACCTCTATGATGGCTCCTGTGTAGTAGTTCAATCCGCGTGCCAATGTCAAGTCGAGTTCTATCGGGACAGAAATGTTCAATAACTCGGCATATGAAAGTATTGTTCGTATTTCTGTAACTCCTTCGCGTCCTGTTTGACTGTTGGCAAACAAATCATAGAGATAGTTCAATTTTTCGTCATTTGAGCCTGATAGTTCCATTACCGGCTGTAACGCTCTGATAGCTTCCACAGTAAGACCTTTTGAGCGTAGCTCTTCGTTTACTTTTTCGATGCCTGTTTTTTCTAATTTATCTATTGCAACCGTTATGTCCGTTATTTTGTCGCTATGTCCTATTATGTCGGCAATACCGCTTAAAATTTTTCTATTGTTTAATTTAATTACAACACGAATGTTTAACGTTTTAAACACTTCTGCAATGATTTGCAAAAGTTCTGCCTCGTTCAAAAGTGAATTGCTGCCAACAACATCGGCGTCGCACTGGTAAAATTCGCGGTACCGCCCTTGCTGAGGTCTGTCTGCACGCCAAACGGGCTGAATTTGATATCGTTTAAACGGAAAAGAAATTTCGCCGCGATGTTGCGCCACAAATCTGGCAAAGGGCACGGTAAGGTCATAACGCAGTCCCTTTTCGCATATTTTTAACGACAAGCTGTTTAGATTTCTTTCAAATAGGTCTTTTTCTGATACATCCGAGAAAAAATCACCGGAGTTGAGAATACGGAACAATAATCGGTCGCCTTCCTCGCCGTATTTACCAAGCAGAGTAGATAAATTTTCCAAAGCCGGAGTTTCAATAGGCTGATAGCCAAACTTTTGGAAAACATTTTTGATAGCGTCAAATATATAGCTGCGCTTGATAGCATCAGCGGGCATAAAATCGCGTGTTCCTTTTGGTATTGATGTTTTTTGCATTTGAAATAAAAATGCAAATGTACAAATAATAATTTAGAATTTGACAAAATTTTTCAACTAAAGTTTCAAAATCTTCACAACGGTTATTCCTGTTCCGCCCTGTTGAATGTTTTCATCTTCAAAATTTTCAACAAGTTTTGATATTTTCAGATGTTGGCGAATCATTTGTCTTAATATGCCGTTCCCCTTTCCGTGCAATATCCGAACTTCGCTAATATTTAGCATTGCGGCATCGTCGACTAATTCCTCTACTTTGGGGATGGCGTCCTGTGTGCGCATTCCACGCACATCAATTTGCGATTTGAAATGCAAACGACGTTCGCCTAAATCGTAGGTCTGTGTGGTTGGCATACCGCTACAGCGTGGGCTTTGTTTTTTTAATTCACTTTTTGAAACTTTTTCTAATTTGTCTATCGGAATAGTACTCAACAGATTTCCTAATGCTACGGTTATTTGTTTGTCATTTATTTCTATCACCTCTCCAACTGTTTGTAGTTCGTAAAGTCTTACAGCATCGCCTTTTTTAATAATTTTGTCTACTATTTTTTCTTTGGTTGAGTTCTTTTTGTTGTTCTTAGGTTTGTTTTCGGTGTACAACAATTGTTTAAAATCGTCTAATTCTTTACGCGTTTCTTTAGTTACAATTTTTTCTGCCTGATTTTCCTTAATTTTACGGATAGTGTTTTCTATCATACGATTGCTGTCTACTAATATTTTTTGTGCTTCTTCTTTTGCACATTCAATAATTTTTTTTCGTTCTTTGTTAATTGCTTCTAATTCAGCGATTTTTTTTTCAGTAATTTCTTCTATCAGTTTTTCGCGTCGTTGTACTTCCTCGCTTTTACGTTCCCAATAGGTTTTTTCGCGTTCAATGTCGCTAAGACGTTTCTCAAAATCTACACGTTGATGACCGGCTTTTTCGGCTGCTATTGATAATATTTCTTCCGGAAATCCTATTTTGCGGGCTATTTCAAAAGCAAAAGAACTTCCCGGTTTACCTGTTTCCAAACGAAACAAAGGCTTCATTATGTTGCTGTCAAACAACATGGCTCCATTTGTTATTCCGTCTGTTTCTGCTGCAAAATGTTTCAAATTGCTGTAGTGCGTTGTAATTACTCCCCATACGCCTTTTCGGTTTAATCCGTCAAGCGTAGCTTCGGCTATAGCGCCGCCAATAACTGGCTCGGTACCGGAGCCAAATTCATCGATAAGCGCTAAAGTACGGGCGTTTGCATGCTGCAAAAACTGTCTCATGTTCAGAAGATGCGAACTGTATGTGCTTAAATCGTTATCAATAGACTGTTCGTCTCCAATATCAATGTAAATAGCGTCAAACATACCTATTTCGGAGTTTTCAGACATTGAAACCAGCAAACCACACTGAAACATGTATTGCAATAATCCTACTGTTTTAAGGCATACGCTTTTGCCGCCCGCATTAGGCCCTGAAATAAGCATTAATCGTTCTTGCGTGGATAAACGAATATTCAAAGGAACAACCTCTCTTTTCTCTTTTTTGAAATTCACATACATTATTGGATGCCTTGCCTTTTGCCATTCAAAATTTTGTTGCGGATAAAATGAAGGTTTTACGGCGTTAATTTTTATAGCAAAAAGCGCTTTGGCGCGTATGAAGTCTATGTTTCCCAATAAGTCGAAAGCCTTGTTTAGTTCGTATGTTCGCGGTCGAATAAAATCGGCAAAATCGGTAAGTATACGAACAATTTCGCGTTGTTCCGCACATTGCAATTCGCGTATAGCGTTGTTGATTGAAACAATTTCGGCAGGTTCAATGTATGACGTGCGTCCGGTGGTAGATTCATCATGAACTATTCCGTTGATTTTACGCTTAAAAGAAGAATTTACAGGTATGACGCTTCGACCATCGCGAATAGAAGGCGCAACTCCTTCGTCAACCAATCCGTCTGCTTGAGCTTTTTTGATTATTCGCTGCATAGCGCGTAATACTGTTGTCTGTTTTTCTGCAATTGAGCGTCTTATGTCATACAGTTCGGGCGAGGCATTATCGCGGAGAAGTCCTTGATGGTCTACTATTCGTGCGATGGCTTTTACAATATCAGGAAAAAAAATCACGCCATCCGTGAGACCGAACAATAGAGGATATTTATTTTCATTTTCACGCAAAAAAACGAGTATGTCGTGAATGGTTTCTATAGATTTTTTTAGCTCAAATATATCTTCTATTGATGGAAAAGTTCCCGGTATTGCAATGTTTCGCAACATCTTTGTTGTATCATAATAATCGTTTGATGGAAAATTTGATTCCATCAGGCAGATGTTGCGCATTTCATCTGCTTGTCCAGTCGAGACGTCAATGGCTTCAAACGAGGTCAGAAAATGCATCTTATCTACGTTGTTACTCCCTAACGATGATAAACAGAGGTCTTTCAGCCAGTTGCGTATTCGCAAAAAACCGGTTTTTTCTTCAAAGTTTTCAGGGTAAATCACAGTTATTACTCCTTATTCTTGATTGATAAAAGTAAAAATTTTAGCGCCTCAGTAGTTGTACGCAATATGTTATTTTCACGATTTTCTCCATGTTTTAGCTTTTTTGCAACACATCCGGAGTCCGATGCCAACGCTATCCAAATTGTTCCTACCGGCTTGGAAGGGACGCCGCCTGTGGGTCCGGCAATACCTGATACAGCAATTCCGTAGTCAGAGTTCATCATTTTTCTCACATTAACAGCCATCTGAGTAACTGTCTGTTCGCTAACGGCTCCAAATTTTTGCAGTTCGAGCGGGTTTACTCCCAAAACATTAGTTTTAACATCGTTTGAATAAGCCACAATAGAGCCTTTGAAATATGCCGAACTACCGGGTATGGACGTTAATACGCGCGCTATGTTGCCACCTGTGCAACTTTCGGCAGTGGCAACAGTTTGTTTTCGTTCTGTTAGCGAACGGGCAACTATTTCTTCAATTTGCTCGTCTATTTCGCTTAAAATGTTATTTCCCAGAATAATTTTTAGTTTTTGAATTTCTTTTTCAACTTTTGCCTCCTGTCCTTTTTCATATGTTGACAAGCGCATACGTATCAATCCTTTGCTTGGCAAGTATGCAAGTTTAATTTGCTGTGGTAAAGCGTTTTCCCAGTCTTCTATCAGTAAAGCAAGCTCTGATTCGGGAAAACCGGTAACTAACAGTGTTCGATGCTGTATTTGCTCGCCGCAAAAACGTTCTTTTAGCTTTGTTATTACCTCGTTTTGCAACATTGTTTTCATCTCAAAAGGAACGCCGGGCATGGAAATGTACACTATTCCGTCTTTTTCGAACCACATTCCGGGCGCGGTGCCGCAACAGTTGCGCAGGATAGTGCATCGCGAGGGTGTTTCTGCTTGCTTCACGTTAAGCGGATTCATTTCCAGCCCGCGATTTGCCAAAACATTTTCAATATTACGCAACGTTTCGGCATTAATAACCAATTGGTCGCCGGTATATTCGGCAAAGACAGATTTTGTGATATCGTCTTTGGTAGGACCAAGTCCACCGGTTACAATAACTACAGAGGCTCTTCGGGAAGCCTCTTCTAACGCCGAAAGTATGTGTTGGCGACTGTCAGAAACGGATGATATCTGCCAAACTCTTAGTCCTATCCTGTTCAGTTCGCGAGCTATAAATGCCGAGTTGGTATCAATAACCTGCCCTATCAACAGTTCATCGCCAATGGTAATAATTTCTACATTCATGTATTGACGAAGTTAAAAACTTTGGTGATTATTACTAATATCTGTAATGTTCCGGTTTGTATGGTCCATCCACGGGTACGCCTATGTAACTTGCTTGTTCGTTAGTCAGTTTAGTGAGCTTAACGCCAAGTTGTTCCAAATGCAGTCGCGCTACTTCTTCGTCCAATTTTTTTGACAATCGATACACGTCTACATCATATTTGTTTTTCCACAGGTCTAATTGCGCTAACGTCTGATTGCTAAACGAATTGCTCATAACAAATGAAGGATGCCCTGTTGCGCAGCCAAGATTAACTAATCGACCTTCCGCCAGCAGAAAAATAGCGTGTCCATCAGGGAAAATGTATTTATCGACTTGCGGTTTGATATTTATTTTTTTTATTCCGGGATAGTCATCTAATTTGTCGACCTGAATTTCGTTGTCGAAATGTCCTATGTTGCATATTATTGCTTGGTCTTTCATTGCAGCCATGTGTTCAATTGTAATCACATCGCGATTGCCGGTTGTTGTCACGAATATATTACCTTCCCTCACTGCGTCTTCCATTGTGGTAACTTCAAAACCTTCCATAGCAGCCTGCAAAGCGCATATTGGGTCTATTTCTGTTATAACTGTTCTTGCTCCATACGCCTGCATTGACCTTGCGCAGCCTTTTCCTACATCGCCGTAGCCAAGCACTACTACTACTTTTCCGGCAAGCATTACATCTGTTGCCCGTTTAATGCCGTCTGCAAGAGATTCGCGACAGCCGTAGAGATTGTCAAACTTCGATTTTGTAACAGAATCATTAACGTTGATAGCCGGAAATAGTAATTCGCCACGCTCTTTCATTTGATACAGGCGGTGTACTCCGGTAGTTGTTTCTTCTGAAACGCCGCGTAGTTCCTTAACCATACGATGCCACTTTTGAGGGTCATTTGTCAAAGTGGTTTTCAAAAGCTCAAGAATAACGCCTTCTTCTTTGTTGGATGGGTTGCGCTGGATAGTTTTTGCATCGTTCTCAGCTTGGTAACCCCAGTGAATAAGAAGGGTAGCATCGCCGCCATCGTCTACAATAAGATTTGGACCTAATCCGCCCTCGAAAGTCAACGCTTGTTCGGTGCACCACCAATATTCTTCAAGTGTTTCGCCTTTCCACGCAAAAACGGGTATACCGGCAGCAGCAATAGCAGCAGCTGCATGGTCTTGAGTTGAAAAAATGTTGCAACTTGCCCAACGCACATTGGCGCCAAGCTCCTTAAGCGTTTCAATAAGTACCGCCGTTTGGATAGTCATGTGCAGCGAACCGGTTATCCGCGCACCTGACAGAGGCTTTTCATCAGAATATTTTTTTCGTATTGCCATTAGCCCCGGCATCTCTCTTTCTGCAATTTCAATTTCCTTGCGTCCGTACTCAGCAAGGCTTATGTCTGCAATTTTATACTGTTGATTCATGTCTTTTTTATTTATTAAAATCAGGCGGCAAAGTTAATCATTTTTTTTCATTTTTTTGCAAAATAATTTGCTTTTGGTGAATAATTGCATTACTAAAAGGTCTTTTTTATGGGGTTCGGTGAGCGACAATTATTCTTTTTGCAACCTCTTCAGGGGTTAATTGCGTTGTATCTACAACCATGTCAAAATTGGACATGTCAGAACAGTCTACGTTGTATAGCTCCAAGAATCTTTTGTTTTCGCTTGTTTTTCTTTGCGTTATCTCTATTATTACTTCTTCAACAGAGTTGAATTTTTTTTCGCTTTTACGCAATTTGTCTCCAAAGATTCTTTTTGCTGCAATATTTACATCGGTTTTGAGATATACCTTAAATGATTTTGGTATAAAATGCCAAGCTAATCTCGAATCAACTATTAAATCATCATTTGCATCGTTGAGCGATTTGAACACGGCGTCTATTTCTATGTCTATTTTTGGGTTATTTTCAGCATATTGATTAAGCTCAAGCGTGGTCATGTTATATTTAGCGGCAATTTCGCGCTGAATTTTTCCGGTGTAAACGTAACCATAATTCAGTCTATCAATCAATATTTTAGAAACGGTTGATTTTCCACTTCCCAAATCACCGGTTATTGTAATGATTTTTGTCATTTTTTTCTACAATATAGAATTAAACATTAAACTTTTTCATCTGCGGGGTTTGAATCTTGCTTTTTGCAGTATTTGTTGATAATCTTCCATTAACATCAATTCTTCAAGGCTAATTTTTTCGTGTTTCATAAATGATTCAATAATTTTGAATCCTAACCATACAACTGCTCTTCCCGGCGATTCTCGCGTAAATGTTGATGTGAAGGGCGTATGCCCAATAAGTTTGTTTATTGTAAATTGGTCGCTAACGAACAACAATTGATTTTCAACCAAAAACGTCCACATTTGTGCCGTGTTATTTTGGCACCAGCGCATTTGATCGGGTGTGAAGCCAAACAGGAGACTGTCCGGCGTATGCGGGAGTATTTTGTGAAGCGCATACATCAGTTTTCCCTGATACAGTATATTGTTCAACACGTCATTAGTTTCATTGACGAACGGAAATTCGGTTGAAATCCACGCATTCATTGCTTGCGGAACTATAAATTTTTTGTCTCGTAATCGTCGCTCATAATTTGGTAGCGCAAGCCAAAAATAAATTTCTTCGTCAACGCCAAGATATTGGTCTATGGCAATTGCCAAAATTTCGTCGGTAACTATCCATTTGTTGTTGAAACCTGAGATAAGTGTGTATATGGACGGTATTGCTCTGTTTGGAAATTTTTTACTGTAATTAAAGAAAGCTTTCCCAAGTCCGCTTTCAATTTCGTTCAAGTCGGGAAATGCAGCTACAACTTTTTCGTAGGTCATTACCATATCGGGATGGGTAATAAATTCCGTCAATTCTTCGGCATAATTAGGATGGTCGGGCATAGCAATGTTTATCTCAAAACTTAATTTTTCGAGCAGTGCGCCATATTGTTTCGTCAAACTCGGAATACGCTCTGCAACGGAATCAACCGGAATAGTGAACAGACATTTTTCAAGTCGTCCAATGTTTACAGGTATTTCAGGCTGTCGCGAACATGAATTCTGAAAAAGAATCAATATTGAAGGAATAAGAATGAATAATATTTTTTTCATGAATGAAGTTTACACATTTAATGATTGATATTTCCTAACGTAAAGCTGAATGTTGCGCCTTGTCCTTGCACGCTTTCTACCCATATTTCGCCGCCTATTTTGTTTACAAAGTCTTTACAAAGTCCTAATCCTAAGCCGGTTCCTTTTTCATTGGCTGTTCCCGGAGTAGATTCAAAAATATGCGATTTGAACATCATTTCAAGTTTATCGGCAGGAATGCCCACCCCGCTGTCCTGAACTGAAATTAAGTATATGTCTTCCTCGTGCATCAGCGACACAGTAATTTGACCATCTTGGGGTGTATATTTTATCGCGTTGCTAATGAGATTGCGTAAAATTGTGTTAATAACTGCGCGGTCGCTGGTGACTGGATGATTTCCGGGGTTAGTAAATTCCAAATTGATATTTTTACCCATAGCGGCAGTAAGCGCAATTTCGATGTTTTCCGTTATCAGGTCGTTTAAGTTAAGTTGCTCCGGCTTTATTTCTATTCTGTCTGACTGCAATCGCGCCCATTCCAATAAGTTTGTAAGTAAACTGAACGTTCTATTAGCCGAGTCGTTGAGTATTTTTGAAAATTTTCCTAAACGAGGCACATTTACGTTTTCTTTGTTTAGCTCCATTTCCATTGCATTGCTGGTTCCTAACAGCGCACTAAACGGACTTTTCAGGTCGTGAGAAATTATCGAGAATAGTTTGTCCTTAGTCCTGTTGGATTCATTCAGTTCGTCGGTATACTGGAGCAGTTGCGCTTCAGCGGCTTTACGTTCTGAAATGTCGCGTATAACTATAATGTATCCCTTTGGATTGCTGTTTGAATCGAGTAAAATACTTGCATTTTGTTCGGTCCAGAAACTTTTTTTCGAATTATGAATTACGCGCAGCTCGGCGGAAGAGGCAACACTGCTCGATAATAATGAATCTAACAAGTGTTTGAACGCGGCAAGGTCGTCGGGGTGTATCAGGTCGTCATAAAGTTCGTGGAGTATTTTTCCGCTAAAATCTTCAGACGAATTAAACATCCGGTATGCAGCATTCGAGGCATTGACTACGTAGTGCGACAGGTCGCACAGTATGATTCCGTCGGGGGATGTGTTAAATATCGAACGAAACAAGTTTTCGTCTTCTTTGATACGCTCTGTCAACGCTTGCCTTTCGCGAAGCGCGCCAATCATTTTGTTGATTGAATCTGAAAAGTCGCCCGAAAAAGACACGCGTTGGTCGTAGTCGCCGTCTGCTATCTGCTGAATTTGCCATGTTAGATGACGTAGGTCAGAATGTAGTTGTTTAAACGGATTTGCAAATACATTTTCACGCGCCGGCGGCTCGGTTGACAGCCTTCCACAGGATAAGTCGACGATAAAACCAAAACATTCCGCATATTGTTTTGCAATGGTTATTACACGTTCAGCGAGGGTTCTTAACCTCTCGTCTTCAATGCTTTCAATATCATCCAAATCAATTTTTATCTTGCGTTTGCCGGATAACAATTGATTAGCTATACCGCTAATTTTTAGAACAATATCGCCTTCATTTCCACTCATCAGCCATCAAAAAAACCGAAACTTGTCATCATCATCAATTAATTTACTTTGCTTTAATTGAGAATCGGCATGTTCGCTCTCCGGTTGTCCAGCAGTCTGTTTCTTTCACTTCAAAGTCTCTTCCTGTATACACAGAGAAGATTCCATCTATAAAGCCTTCATCGTAATCGCATACAGTAGCTCCTTTTAGCGGTAGTCCTGAGCAATCGAGGTCTTCTGATACGGTCGCCATAAAAGTTAAGGTTTCTACGTCGGTTTTTTCCATTTTCAAAATTCCTACGCCCAATTCCAACAGTACGTCGTGCAATTGTGCAACAAACTTGGTGAATGGCAAAGTTGAATCCAATACATTTTTACAAAATTCTTGTCCTGCCAAACGTCCTGCGAGCACTAACAGTTCTCGCGTTCGCGTGTCACCATACTCTTTTTCAAGCACTGCGCGCATGGTGTACTGCATTAGTCTATAGACCGCAACATCTGTTTTGTTGCCTAAGCTTGGGCGTCCTTCTTCTATATCGCCCAACTGGTCCCACGAAAAATTATATCCTTCCATGATTTTTATTTTTTTAATTTATAACATTTGTACGTTTATATATTTATATGTATACGAATTTTTTAAAAATATGTTGCAAAATATTTAAGAATTTTTTTTAGTTTTTTTTACATTGCAAATCAAAATAGCGGGGTGACCATATTTTGTGCCACCCCGCTATTATTTGCCATTTTGGTACTAAATCCAATCCTGTTACCGGTTCATTTTTTCTTTTGTTCTTTTCCGGTGGGCGCTTTATTAGTAGTTTTTACATTAACGTCTGCCGTCTCCTTTTTGGGGGAGCCTGTCTTTTTTTTAGGCGCCTTTTCGTCCAATTGCGATTCTTCTTCGTCTTGCTGCATTGCTTTGGCAATTGTAGTTCGCAGTTTATCCAATTGCAGTTTTGTGCTCATCAATTGACGGTCTTTTTCGGCAAGTTCTGTCTGAAGCGCTTTTACATTTATTTTTTCAACGGGCGAATCTATTTTTTGCAACTGCATTCCGAAGTCCGACAGTACATTCATGTAGTTGATAAATGCATCGTAAGGGGATTCGTAAGGATTGTAGGGAGTTCGACGTCCGGTTGAGTAAAATTTTGTACTCATAAAACGAAAATGGTCGCTGGCTTGCAAATATTTCCAATCGATGTTTATTTTTTTGTCGGCTGTTTTCTTTACGCGTGGCGCAAGTTTATACAGCTTATCGAAGGCTTCAATTTGCAGTTCGTTTCCTCTCCATGCGGTCAGGTCGCGTTCTTCGTCTGTCCACGAAATTGGATAGTGTATACTCAACGGCGCTACCGGCTGCATATCAATCAGTTTGCTTGGCGTTGCAAAAGATATTTTTTTCTTCAACGCTACTTTTGGCAAAAAGCGCAGAAACTCGAAAATGCCGGTTGAAACGGGTTGTTTTTCGCCAAATGTAGAGTAGTCGAGACTAATGTTTATAACATCTTCCTTAGCGTCAAGCATTTCAATCCAGTACACAAGTTTTTCGGCTGTCAGCGGGTATTCGCTCCATGAGGGAGACGAAAAATTGAAACGAATATCATCGCTCAATTTGTAGTTACGCAGCAATAACTTCAGGCGTGGGTTGGCAGCCGAGCAATATAGATAGTTAGGGCTTTTCCATCCTAATATGTGTTTTGCGCCTTCGGTGAGTACTCCTTGAAATCCCATTTCTTCTACCATAGCGCCTATTTCGTTGCTGAATACCATATTGCTATTGCAGAAAACTTTACTTGCCGGTTTTCCTAAGAGGCGCTCTATTTTTGCTTTATGTGCTTCTACTTGCGCCACAAATTCTTCCTTGTTTACCAACGAAGCAAGTGAATACGCATCAGTTCCGGCGATAAATTCAACGCATCCTGTTTCGGCTAATGCGCGAAATGTAGTCAGTGCGTCTGGGGCATATAACTCAAACTGGTCGAGGGTGGTGCCCGAAATTGAAAAGGATACATTAAATTTGTCTTTATGTTCCTTGATGGCTTCCAGCAATACTACGTTCGCCGGAATGTAAGACATCTCCACCATACGACGAATGTACGATTCGTTTGCATAATCATCATAGTAATAGTGGTCATTACTTATGTTGAAAAAACGATACCTTTTCAATCTGAATGGTTGATGTATCTGAAAATTAAGACATATCTTCTTCATGAGATTATGATATATAAGAGATTTTAAATTACACTATAATAAACGTTTCTTACATGTTTTGCCGAGGTTTCCCATTTCATTTTTTCTACTTCGGTTTTTCCATGTTTACTAAAAACTGCGTGTAGCGCCGGATAGTTTAATATCCCGTAGATGGCGTCTGCCATTGCGTGGGTATCCCAAAAATCCACCTTTACCGCATGTTTTAGTACTTCTGCAACGCCTGACTGGCGTGAAATAATTACCGGAACGTTAGATTGCAACGCTTCTAATGGCGAAATTCCGAATGGTTCTGAAACTGACGGCATTACGTAGACATTGCTGAGCGCAAACATCCGGTATACGTCGTCGCCTTTTAGAAAACCCGTGAAGCTGAACTTGTCGCAAATTCCTAATCGGGCAGCGCGCCGTATCATCTTGTTCATCATGTCGCCGCTGCCAGCCATAACGAAGCGTACATTGCTCATTCTGTTAAGTACAAGCGCAGCCGCTTCGATGAAATATTCAGGACCTTTTTGCATTGTAATTCTTCCAAGAAAAGTTACAATTTTTTCGTCAAATTTGCCACCGTCTTTTATTTTTATATCCAGTGGCTCAACGGCGTTGTAGACTGTTACTACTTTTTCGGGCGGAATACCGTATTTTTCAATCACAATATTTCGCGTCAAGTTGCTAACTGTGATAATCTTGTCGGCTGCTAACATTCCCTGCTTTTCGATGTTGTAAACGACAGGGTTTACGTTTCCTCCGCTACGGTCGAAATCTGTAGCATGAACGTGTATTACTAACGGTTTTCCGGAGATATATTTGGCTGCAATGCCTGCCGGATAACATAGCCAGTCGTGGGCATGAATTATGTCGAAAGTGTTTTCAATGGCTATACTTGCGCCAACTATTGCATAGTTGGATATTTCATGCATCAAGTTGTGTCCATAGCCGCCGGTAAATTTGAGTTTTCCTTCAAAATCGGTAGTAATAAACCTGTTGTCGTTTTGAATAATTTCTGATGAATATTTTTCGTATAGTTCAGGGTCTACGTATGGCAACAGGTTAACGCCGACTTCGATTTGTTGCATTGTTTTCAAAAATCCTGTAATGCGTACATCGCTAACGCGCACCGGTACATTATTTGCACCTATTAAGCCGATTGAACTGTCATGTTCGTCTCCAAATACTTTCGGTACAACGAACAGTATTTCCATATCGGGAAAAGACGTCATTCCCTTTGTTAAACCATAGCAGGCTGTTCCCAATCCCCCTGAAATATGGGGGGGAAATTCCCATCCAAACATTAATACTTTCATATTTTCTAATTTTTAAGCGCTGTATTTTTCTAACATTCTAAACATTTGCAACAACGCTGATACGCTCCAAGCTTGAGAAATCGTTCCTTTTGCTTGATGAGGCGGGTCGCCGTTATATATTTCAGCTATGGAGCCTACTCCATGCTGTGTCATTTCTTCCTCAAATCCATACAGCAGACTTTTAACATATGCTACGCCCGATTTTCTATGTACTCGTAACCAGCCGGCAGCAAAGGCTTCGAGCAACCAGGGCCATACGGTGCCTTGATGGTATGCGCTGTCGCGTTCTTCCTGAGAACCTTCATAAACGCCTTTGTAATTAGGGTCATCGGGCGACAACGTGCGCAAGCCTCTGGGTGTAACTAACTGGTTTTTTACTACATCGAGAACCGATTTTTTTATTTCGTCTTCTATCATGGAATATGGCAACGCTACTGCGAATACCTGATTGGGGCGTATTGCGAAGTCTTTGAAATCGCCGTTTACCACATCGGCAAGGTAGCCTTTTTCTTCGTCCCAGAATTTTTCTCTAAAGGAAGTTGCTATTTGCACCGGCAGGTCTGTCCATGCGGCTACAAATTTTTTATCTCCGAATGTTCTTGCTAAGGAAAGCGTGAACATTACTGCATTGTACCATAGCGCTTGAATTTCAACAGGATATCCTATGCGCGGAGTGGCGCCGGCTCCATTTACGAGAGCGTCCATCCATGTTAGCGCTTTGCCGTGTATTCCTGCATAAATCAATGCGTTGTCGTGCATACGAATGTTGAAGGGCAGTGTTCCACTGCGGAAGTTTTCAAGAATTGTTTTCATTGCATCGCCGAAGAGTTTCCACGCTTCTGCTTTGTTGCCGGTATGCACTGTGTATTGTTGCACTGCCGAAAAAAACCACAGCGGCGCGTCTACCGAGTTGAACGCCGGATTTTCGCGACTTCCCATGTTTGGGAACAAGCCGCCTTCCATTCGTCCAACCATCGTAAGTAAAACATCGCGACATGTTTTCGGATCGTCGATTCCAAGCGTTAATCCCGGCAAAGCTATGAAAGTATCTCGTCCCCACACTCCAAACCAAGGATAGCCGGCTATTACTTCGGCTGTTTTTTCTTCGTCGTTACGAACTATGAACTGTTGCGCCGAGTTGGTAAGACAGTGTTCGAAACTTTCGCGTGGAAGTCGTGATTCTTCTTGTTTTGTAAAAAGTATTTTTAACCCTTTGGGTAGTTCTTCCTGCAAACTTGCTGAAAATATAATACTTTCACCTTTTTTAATATCTACCTCGAAATATCCGGGGGCAAGCAAGTCTTCTCTGAAGTCGTAGCCGCGTTCTTGCTCTTTTGGGTATTCTATACCATAGAACCAGTCGGGCGAAGATACATATTCTGCTTCTTTTGAAAACTGCATGTACAGCGCAGGCAAGTCGGGATACATCTTAATGCTAACTCCGTTTTTTACGGGGGTTGCGTATGTATTTGCTGCGTGATTTGCACATGTTAAAGAGTGCATATCTCTAAATGCTAAGAAGGGGCGGAAACGCAGTTTGGTAGGCGATTGTGCCTCAAGTAACGTGTAGCGCAGTAGTATTTGCTCCTTCTGGTCAACTAAAAGGCTTGCCTTGCTTAATTTAACGCCGCCAACTTGAAAAACAGTTTCTGCAAGAATATCAGCGTTGAAATCAACAATGTATTTATGTCCTTTCGGTTCATAAACTTCACCTTCATACTTGCGAATACCTAGATTAAACTCGCTGTTGTGCTGAATTACAGTCTCATCCAACGATGATAAAAAGACAAAACGTCTGTTTTCATGTTGTTTTACAGGGCTTACCAACAAGCCATGATACTTACGGGTGTTGCATCCGATGATAGTTGTGTTGCAAAACGACCCTCCTCTGTTTGAACGTAGTATCTCGCGGGAAAGCGAATATTCCAAGTTCGCTAATTGATTTTTATCAAATTTCAAATAACTCATGAGTACAATAAAAATTTTGTTGTGTCAATCAAAAATACATCAATAAAATAACGCCGCAAAATTACAAAAAATAATTTAATTTTTATCAAATTATTTAATTTTTTTTTAATTTTGCGAAATTTTTTTTTTCAATTGCTGATTATATTTTTTTAGTTTTTGTGTTGTGATAATTTATTAATGAGTTCTGTAATGACTTCTGTGTCAAAACATTTATTGTATCCTGCCGATATTTTTGCAGACAGAGAACCTTGCTTGGTAAGTACGGTTTTAGGCTCGTGTGTTTCTGTGTGTCTTCACGACCCTGTTCTACATCAGGGTGCAATAAATCACTACATACTGCCTTATTGGAACGGCATAGATTTAGCAACCATGAAATACGGGAATTTGTCGATAATCCGCATCATAGAAGAGATGTTGGTACTTGGAAGCAAGTACCAAAACATCGTAGCAAAAGTTTATGGCGGAGCTCAAGTGCTTAGCGGAATGCCTACAAATTTCCACATCGGCAAGCGCAACATCCAACTTGCAAGTACTATTTTGGAAGAATTTCGAATACCTGTAATTTTTTCTGACGTGGGAGGCAATAAAGGAAGAAAAATTACGTTTAACACGTTTACAGGTGAGGTAGATTTTTACTTAATCCGTAAACGTGAGGGTTCGAAATACTAAATGAATATTTAAAAACTAATAAAAATGATAGATGAAATATCAATATCTAATTTCAAGTCCATATTCCACCAACACTTCTCGTTAGCCCGCGTGAATGTATTTGTTGGTAGCAGTAATAGCGGAAAAACCAATATTTTGGAGGCTTTGGGCATGGCGGCAGCGTCACACGACGATGCGTTAGACCGCGAAGGTCTAATTAAGCGCGGCATCAATCCAACAAACATTTCTCATCAATTTGAAAAGGATGTAGAAATTTTGTGGTACGAAAAAAATAGTTGGAAAAAATCAAAATTGGTAAGTCACGATGCCGGAAATACATGGAAAGAGGTGTCGTGGTACGAAAATTCGTACATCGAAAAGATGAACAATCTTATCCAATTTATTGGCGATGGCACCATTGAAGGAGAGTACCCTTTTGCCGATGAATCCAAAAATTCTGTGCTGAATGCAGCATTTAGAGGCTCGCGTAACTTCAGAGACTACTTGATATACAGTCTCTCAAAAAGCGATATGCAGCCGGTAGACAAAGAAACAGAAGAAAAAATATTTGCGGTATTCACACCGCAACAACAGCAGGAATTGAAGCAATACGCTGCAAAACCTGAAGTAATGTACTATCTTTCACTGTTTTCAGAAAGGCGCTCTCCGGCATTTTTTGCCATAGAGAGTATAGATTCTTTTCTTGAGCCCGATGTTTGCTGCAAATTAATGCCATTTATCACGCAACTTTCGCTAAAACATGGCAAACAAGTATTTATAACAACCAAAAATCCGGCTGTTACAGGTCTGATGAATCTTGATGGGCAGGAGCAAAAACTTTTTTTAGTTAAGAAGGCAGAAAGTGGACAAACTGTTGTTGTAACTGTAAAAGACATAAAAATGGTTGAAACATTGTCTGAATAATGCTAATAAAAAAAATAGTAAACAAATATAGCACGAAAAGGTTAAAAAGGATTGATAACTTCGTTAAACATCCTTTCACAGTTCAGGAAGCTACCTTGTTTGACCTGATAAACAAGGCAAAAGACACAGAATGGGGCAAACGATACCGGTTTGATTCTATTCGTGATGTAGAATACTTTCGAACATGGCTGCCCTTGCAAACATACGAAGACGTTAGACCGTACATCGACCGTATGCTTGATGGAGAACAAAACGTGTTGTGGCACAGCGACATAAAATGGTTTGCAATGTCATCGGGCACCACAGATGATAAAAGTAAGCTTATTCCGGTTAGTGAAGAAGCCTTAAGTTCTTGTCACTTTAGAGGCGGATATGATGTTTTGGCTATCTATGCAAATAAAAATCCGAACACAAAAATATTTACTTCAAAAACTTTGACTCTGGGCGGGAGTCATCAGATTAACAAAAAAAATAATGATTCTTATTTTGGCGATTTATCTGCAATTTTAATTGAAAACATTCCACGATGGGCTAATTTAGTTAGAACACCATCTGCAAAGATAGCTTTGCTGAGCAATTTCGATGAAAAATTAAACTTAATTGCTCAAAATTCAGTTAAAGAAAACGTTGTAGCATTTACAGGCGTGCCGTCATGGAATATGGTGTTAATGAAACATTTACTCGAACATACGAAAAAAAACAACATACTTCAGATTTGGCCCGAGATGGAACTTTTTATACATGGCGGCGTTTGTTTTGACCCATACAGAGAGCAATTTCAAAAACTAATTCCATCGCCAACCATGAACTACATGGAAACATACAACGCCTCTGAAGGTTTTTTTGCCATTCAAAACGACTTGCAAAGCGATGATATGCTTCTGATGCTCGACTATGGCGTCTATTACGAATTTATTCCGATTGAACACATTGGAAAAGATTTTCCGGAAGCTATTTCATTAGACCAAGTAGAACTCAATCGCAACTATGCAATAGTTATAACGACAAACTCAGGCTTGTGGCGGTATATTATCGGCGACACGGTTGTTTTCACATCATTAGAGCCGTTCAAAATAAAAATTTCCGGTCGAACTAAACAATTTATCAACGCATTTGGCGAAGAATTGATAGTAGATAACGCCGAAAAAGCTCTGAAAGAAGCCTGTGCAGCAACAAATGCAGTAATTTCCGAGTATACGGCAGGACCGGTATTTATGACCGGCGAGCAAAATGGAGCACACGAATGGCTTATCGAATTTGAAAAAGAACCCGACAGTATATCGGCTTTTACAGAGCGTTTAGACATAGCGCTTTGCTCTTTAAACTCAGACTACGAAGCCAAACGCACAAAGAACATAACTCTGCGTATGCCAATAGTACAATCATTGCCCAAAGGAGCATTCTACAAATGGATGAAACAACGTGGAAAACTTGGCGGACAAAACAAAGTGCCACGATTGTCAAATGACCGAAAATACTTGGATGAGATACGAAAAATTGAGCATGGATGACCTCAGTCGCAAGACAGTCGACGAGTACAAAAAAACATGCAAACTACCGTTGGTAGTAGTATTGGATAATCTACGCAGTCTTCACAATATAGGCTCAATTTTTCGTACTTGCGACGCATTTTTGGTTGAAGCAATTTACTTGTGTGGAATATCTGCAACCCCGCCACACAAAGAAATCCACAAATCAGCATTAGGCGCAGAACAATCAGTTGACTGGAAATATTTCGAAACAACCATGCTCGCAATAAACTTTCTACAAACTAACAACTACGAACTTTGGGGCGTTGAACAAACGCAATCCAGCATTTCGCCTACAGAAATAACGCTATGCGCAGACAAACGCGTTGCGTTAATTTTTGGCAACGAAGTACGTGGAATAGACCAAGAAATCATAGACCGCTGCAATGGATGCATAGAAATACCTCAATTTGGAACAAAACACTCTTTCAATGTATCTGTTAGCGCCGGAATCGTTCTGTGGGAATACTATAAACTTATGTGTGAATCGAAATTTATCCCCTAACCTCCCCCACTTCACTATTCATACGATTGATTCACATTGTTTTTTGACAATTAGTTAAGAAAACTAATTACTATATTTTAAATGTGTAGCATAAAAAAAAACTCAGAAAATTTGGAAAATTAATTTTTTATTCCGAACTTTGCAGCCCGAAAATTTAAATATTTTATAGTGATGTCAAAAATTTGTCAAATTACTGGAAAGAGCGTGATGACGGGGAATAATGTCTCACACTCAAATAGACGAACAAAAAGAAAGTATTATCCTAACCTGTTCGTTAAGAAGTTCTTCGTTCCCGAAGATAATAGCTGGGTTACCTTGAAAGTTTCGGCAGCCGGCTTGAGGAATATCAATAAGAATGGAATTACGGCTTCGCTCAACGAGGCTATTGATAAAGGATTTATTAAGTAAAAATCAAAAAAAAAATGGCAAAAAAAGGAAAGGGCAAAGATGTTCGAATTCAGGTTATCATGGAGTGTACTGAGCACAAAGAAAGCGGTATACCCGGAACTTCGAGGTATGTTACTACCAAAAACAAGAAGAATACTACCGACCGATTAGAGCGGCGCAAGTACAACCCTATTTTGAAAAGGGTAACAGTTCATAAGGAAATTAAATAACAGGAGGATAGAAAATGGCAAAAAAAGCAGTTGCAACGCTTAGACAAAAAGGAGCCACAAAGGGAATGGCAAAGGTCATTAAGATGGTAAAATCAGATAAAACCGGAGCCTACGCCTTTGTCGAAGACGTTATTGCAGTTGAAAACGTAGAAGAGTTTTTTAGAGGATAATTTCTAAAATTTAGAAAAAATTGCTTGAAAAACACATTCTAATCATCAGCAAAGAGTTATCATTGCTGGAACAGCAGGTGCGTAATACGCTGGAGCTTTTGGCTGATGGGGCTACTATACCTTTCATCAGCCGTTACCGCAAGGAAATAACCGGAAGTTTAGACGAAACGCAAGTAGCAGCTATCAAGAGTCGCTACGAGCGTTTGATTGAGTTAGATAAGCGTCGCGAAACAGTTTTAAACTCAATTATTGAGCAAGGAAAACTAACCGAAGAGCTCCGCAGACAGATTGAGGCTGCGGAGAACATGACAACGCTTGAAGATATTTATCTTCCGTACAAGCCAAAACGCAAAACGCGCGCCTCAAAAGCGCGTGAGCGGGGGTTGGAGACGCTTGCCCTGCAGTTGTTGAAACAGGTTGATAACGACGTGGAGACGCTTGCCGCAAGCTATATCAACGATGAAGTTCCCAACGAAGAAGAAGCTTTGCACGGCGCGCGTGATATCATTGCTGAAATGATAACTGAAGACGCAAAAACTAGAAACGTCGTTCGCAGATTGTTTGCCCGTGAAGCCTTGATAATCTCTAAATTGATAAAAAACAAGGAAGAAGAAGGTGAAAAATATAGAGACTATTTTGATTTTTCAGAATCGCTAAACCGTTGCCCTTCGCATCGACTGCTCGCTATGCTTCGCGGGCAAGACGAAGCATTTCTTCGCGTATCAATAGAACCCGAAGAGAATAAAGCGCTGGAAATCATAAACAAACTGCATGTAAAAGGAACAACGGCTGCATCAAAGCAGGTAGAAGAAGCAATTAATGACGGATATAAAAGATTGCTGTCGCCATCAATGGAAACAGAATCTAAAGCATGGGCTAAAGAACGGGCAGATGATGAATCGATAAAAGTATTTGCCGATAACTTAAGACAATTGCTACTTGCTTCGCCGTTAGGTCAAAAAAATGTGCTTGCAATAGACCCCGGATTTAGTTCCGGATGTAAATTAGTTTGTTTGGATTCGCAGGGAAATCTGCGTCACAACGAAACAATTTATCCACACAAACCGCAGAGCGAAATAGTTGACTCTAAACGTAAGATAATTCAATTGGTAAGCGCCTACAAAATCGCTGCCATCGCTATAGGCAACGGAACAGCAAGTCGCGAAACAGAACGATTTATTCAAAGTATGGCTCTCGACAGCAAATTGCAGGTTTTTATTGTAAACGAAAGTGGCGCCTCGATATATTCTGCATCGGCGGTTGCCCGCGAAGAGTTCCCGCAATACGATGTTACCGTGCGCGGAGCCGTTTCAATAGGACGAAGATTGATGGACCCGCTGGCTGAATTGGTGAAGATTGACCCAAAATCAATTGGAGTTGGACAATATCAACATGATGTAGACCAAAATAAACTTAAACAGGGCTTGGACGCGGTAGTCGAAAGCTGCGTAAATCTCGTTGGCGTTAATCTCAACACCGCAAGCAAACATTTGTTGGTATATGTTTCCGGACTTGGACCACAATTAGCGCAAAATATCATTGACTATAGAAAAGAAAATGGCGCATTCAAATCTCGCAAAGAATTGAAAAAAGTTTCAAGAATGGGCGAAAAATCTTTTGAGCAATGCGCCGGTTTTCTGCGTATTCCTGATGCAGATAATCCGTTAGATAACAGCGCCGTACATCCGGAAAGCTATCACATCGTGGAGAGAATGGCAAAAGACATTAACGCGTCCATAAACGACGTTTTGAAAAACGAAAGCTTACGCCAAAAAATAAACCCCAAAAATTATGTTACAGAGGCAGTTGGACTCCCTACCCTCAACGATATTATGAATGAATTGGCAAAGCCGGGTCTTGACCCACGTTCGCAAGCTAAAGTTTTTGAGTTTGCTCAAAACGTGCGTCGAGTTGAAGACCTTCAGCCGGGAATGGAACTGCCGGGAATAGTAACAAACATTACAAACTTTGGATGTTTTGTTGATGTAGGCGTAAAACAGGACGGACTTGTTCATATATCGCAGCTAACTAACAAGTTTGTAAAACATCCTTCCGAAGTAGTTAAGTTGAATCAACACGTAAAAATCAAGGTAGTTGATGTAGATTTGACGCGCAACAGAATTGCTTTTACTATGAAGCTTTAAAAACATAAACAAAGAAGCTACTACCCGCACATAGCTACAAATTCATCAAATAGATATTCTGCATCTGTAGGACCTCCGGTTGCTTCAGGGTGGAACTGCACCGAGCGAAAAGGTTTTGATTTGTGACGTATTCCTTCATTTGTTCCATCGTTGAGGTTTATGAAAAACGGCTCCCAATCTTTTCCAAGTGTTGCGGTATTAACTGCATATCCATGATTTTGCGCGGTAATAATTGCGCGGTTAGTTCCAGCTTCTATCACAGGCTGGTTGTGACTGCGATGTCCGTATTTTAACTTATAGGTTGTGGCTCCTGCCGCAAGCGAAAGCAGTTGATTTCCAAGACATATTCCAAATATAGGCTTGTTTTTTTCAATCGCCTTTTTAATGTTCTCAACTGTTTCTACGCAGGTTGCAGGATTTCCGGGACCGTTACTAATCATAATTCCGTCATAATCAATCGTAGAGAAGTCGTAGTTCCATGGCGTTCTCAAAACTGTTGCTCCTCTGTTCACGAGGCATCTGATAATGTTACATTTACACCCACAGTCTACCAAAACTATTTTTTTATTACCGTTTCCGTAAGTTTTTATTTCTTCACAGGAAACTTCAGCCACGAGGTTTTTTAAGTCCGGATTGTCAAAGTTTTCGGGCGTATCGCATCCCCGTACAACAAGTTTGCCAAGCATAGCGCCTTGTTCTCGAATGATTTTTGTTATCATTCGCGTGTCTACTCCGTAAACGGCAGGTATGTTATACTTCTTTAGCCAGTTTCCAAGACTTTTGATGGCGTTCCAATGGCTGAAACCGGGTGTATAGTCGGTCACTACGAGCGCTTTGATGTGTATTTTATCAGATTCAAAAAAACGCTGTAGAGTTTCTTCTACGGTCGAAGGCGGAACTCCATAATTTCCAATCATCGGAAAAGTAAGCGTCAATATCTGACCTCTGTAGGATGGGTCTGTAAGGCTTTCCGGATAACCTCCCATAGCAGTGTTAAAAACAACTTCGCCCGAAACTGAGGCTTTACTGCCAAATGAAATCCCCTGAAACGTTGTGCCGTCTTCAAGAATAAGTGTTGCAATCTCTTTATTCATTTTTTATTACTCAAAATTTTGGCGCAAAATTATTCGTTATACATACAATATGTTGTGTATTTCTTTCTTGTTTTTTGTTGCAAATTTCAATCTCTTGAAACATTACACAAAAACGCGCATTTAGATTTACATTTTACACATATTTATCAATATTTTTATAAAATACAAACAAGATTACAATTCGTATTGTTTTTTTTGATAATCTTTTTTTATTATTTCAATAGTTCGGGTCTTAGTTCATTAGTGCGTTCAATCGACTGTTCAAACTTCCATTTTTCGATAGCGGCGGTATTACCTGTTAGTAGTATTTCAGGTACTTTCCATCCGTTAAATTCAGCCGGTCGGGTATATACAGGTGGCGCAAGTAAATCGTCCTGAAAGGAATCACTCAACGCCGAACTTTGGTCTCCTATTGCCCCCGGAAGAAGTCTTATCACTGCATCACAAATTACAGCCGCCGCAAGTTCGCCTCCCGTAAGAACGTAATCGCCAATAGATATTTCCTTAGTAATAAGATGTTCCCGAACTCTATGGTCAATTCCCTTATAGTGTCCACACAATATGATGATGTTTTTCAATGTAGATAATTTGTTTGCTTCCCTTTGGGTAAACTGAGCGCCATCGGGCGAGGTGTATATTATTTCATCGTAGTTTCTTTTGTTTTTCAACTCGCTGATAGCTCTGTATATAGGTTCAATCATCAAAACCATACCTGCTTCGCCGCTGAAAGCATAGTCGTCTACACATCGATGTCGCCCTGAGGCATAATCGCGCAGATTGTGAACCGTTAGTGTTGCAATTCCTTTTGTTTTAGCTCTTTGGATTATAGAAAAACCGAAGGGACTTTCCAATAATTCAGGAACTGCCGTTAAAATATCAATGTTTATCATTTTCTTTGTCAAAAAACGGGTGCAAAATTACAAAAAAAACATAAAAAAATTATTTTTTTTTTATATGTGGATTTTTTTTCGTAACTTTGCCAAAAAATAATTAAACATAAACATATTCAAATGAAAAATATTTTATTTAGCTTTTTAGTCCTTTTATTCCTTACGTTTAGCGCTATAGCGCAACAAGCGCTGCCCGCCGATATTGTATTTAATATCAAGCGCGAAGCTTTTCACAATTCGCAGATTGACGAATTGGCGTTTTTTCTGACCGATTTTGCGGGTCCTCGCCTTGCGGCGTCACGCCTTGCCGAGCGCGCTGAAATATGGTCGAAAGAAAAATTCGAAGCAATGGGTTTCTCTAATGCGCGAATAGAACGTGCCGCCGATTTTCCCAGAGGCGGATGGGATAATCTGAAGACCTACGTGGCAATGACACAGCCTTACTATGTAAATTTTGCCGCATCGCCAAAAGCGTGGACAGGAAGTACCGACGGATTAGTGTCGGGAGAGGTTATTCTGCTGAATATCAGAACTCCGGAGGATATTGAAAATTACAGAGGTAAGCTCGGCGGCAAAATAATTATTATGCCCGAAACATCGAGATACACAATGCAGTTCACTCCTTTTGCCACGCGCCATACAGACGAACGTCTGCAAGAATTGGCAACTGACCCCCGCCCTACAGGAGCGTCAAATCAGCTACGCGCACAAGTAGCAACAACAGGCGTAAATTTGCAACAGCAAATAAGAAACCTTCTGCGTGATGAACAACCGGCAGTATTAATCAGTGGCGGCGGCTCGTTCAATGTTCCAAGAACAATGAGCGTAAGCCACAGATACGGCGATGCAGAACCAATTGCCGAACTTGTACTTCCAATAGAAGAACACGGGCGAGTGGTGCGCTTGATAAACCGAAACGTACCGGTATCAATGGAGGTAGAGATAAAAAATGAATTTTATGACAATCAACATATAAATAATGTAATAGCTGAAATACCCGGAAGCGACCCGCGACTGCGAGACGAGGTAGTGCTTATAGGCGCGCATTTAGATTCGTGGCACGGAGGAACAGGCGCAGCAGACAACGCCTCAGGATGCGTAGTGATGATAGAAGCAATGCGCATTATTCAGGCAATAGGCATAAAGCCGCGTCGCACAATAAGAATAGCGCTGTGGGGAGGCGAAGAGTTAGGATTGATAGGCTCAAGAGGATATATGCAGGATTTTCTTTACGATGTAGACGCTAACAGAATAAGAAGAGGTTACGAGCAGTTTGCCGTGTATCTAAACATGGACAACGGCTCCGGAAAATTCAGAGGAATATATCTTGAAGAAAACGATATGGCGTTCCCATTCCTACACGAATGGATTAAGCCGTTGGAAACAATAGGTTTTGGAGTATTGTCGCCCCGTAAAACCGGAGGTACTGACCACGTTACCTTCGACCGCATAGGACTACCCGCTTTTCAGTTTATTCAAGACGATTTGGAATACATGCGCGGGTATCACACTGTGATGGATACATACGAACGTTTGATTATTACCGATTTACAGTACAACGCAGCTATAGTTGCTGTTCTAGCTCTTTCAGCGGCAATGGATAATGCAAAAATACCGCCAAAACCATTGCCCGAAGGATTTACAATGCAAAGACGTTAGCAACTGTAAAAAATATTTTCTAAAATCAACTAAATAGCTATGAATCATTTGATAAAATTTGTTTTGCTCGGAATATTGTTGTCCAGCAATGTTTTCTCTCAAGCCGGTATTCCGAAAGTCTACGTGCAATTGCACAACAATAGACAAATAGCGCATATCAACAGAGAAACAAAGATATTGGCGGATATGCGCATTGAGAACGCCAACGGCTCGAACTATCCGGATGCTCAACTTTTCGATAATTGGATTCGGATTCGAGGCAGAGGCAATTCGTCGTGGGGCGAATGTCAAAAAAGGTCTTATTCCATTGATTTGGTTGATAATCAAGACCGGAGGGTAAATGTCCCCCTGTTGGGTATGCCCAGAGAATCGAACTTTATTCTCTACTCGTCTTGCCTTGACAAATCTTTTTTGAGGAATTATTTTTCCTATCATTTGGCTACCGCCATGGGACACTGGGCTTCGCGAAATCGCTTCGTAGAACTCTATATTAACGGCGAATACAGAGGATTATATGTGGTTGCTGAAAATATCAGAATGGGCGCAGACCGCATGAATGTTGGAACAGGCGGTTTTATACTCGAACAGGACTATCCGCAAAGATTGGAAAGCGTTGATTTCATAACTTCTGCGAGACAATACGAGGGACGACTTTACAAAGATCCCCCCCGAACAACCGACAATCTGTACTTTGCCTTTCAATATCCTTCGGACGGCGACCGTACTTCCGCGCAAACAGACTATATCAGAGATTATATTCACGCTTTCGAGGCAGCGTTGTTTGCCGGAAACTTTGCCGACCCCATTGAAGGGTATCGCAAATACATAGACGTCAACACATTTGTAGACTGGTATATAATATCTGAATTGGGCGCCGACTATGACCATTGCGAATTTTTGTCAAGTTGCTATATTAGCAAGCCTGAGGGAGGAAAATTGCAGATGATGCCCGTATGGGATTTCGATGTAGGTTTTAAACATAATTCGGGAAATCCTGATATATACGCAAGAAGATATGTGCCGTGGATTAATCGCATGTGGGATGATTTGACATTCAGACAGTTAGTTTTTGCGCGATATGCTGAAATAGTTCTTATTCTCGAAGATGCTATTGAGCATATAGAAGACATGGCGGAACAGCTTAATTATCACGGAGCAGTAGACAGAAACTATGAAAGGTGGGACATTCTTGGAAAACACATCTGGGCGGAAAGACCGCCCCCCATTCCAAGTACATACGCCGGAGAAATACGAAGATTGACGCAGAGAATACGTCATCATTTTTTGCGAATTGCAACTGACAGTAACAGCAATTTTTGTGATATATTGGAGAATATGAAACCCGCAATTCGCATTTTAGACCAGGACATTTACGAAAATGGTCAGTTGAACATGGAAGTTGAAACGAATACTTTTAATACAGGAGTTTCAAATCTTACCACAAGCTATATATGGAACAATGTATCGGGAAATAATCGTCAATACACAATTAACAATTACGGCGAACACACATTATCCATAAGAATGTCTACGCCATCAAGAACTTGCGAAAGTCAAACGGCAGTGTTGCACGTAAAAGAATTAGCAACTGTTAGTATTGCCGGAACCCTTTTTGAGTACGATTATACGCCAAAAAATGTTACGGTAACAACTAATCCGCCCGGACTTGAAGTACTTGTAACCTACAACGGCAAAACAGATAAACCAGTTATGCCGGGGCTATATCGCGTTGTTGCAGAAATAGTTGATAACAGATTCAAAGGTAAAGCAGTATCAACAATAGAAATCAAACTTAACGATTCAATGGACGCTTCATTGCAAAGCCTTACGGTTAACAACGGAACATTGATGCCTGCGTTTTCGCCAAGCCACACAGAGTATACAGTTTATCTCAACACCGGCACGTCTTCAATTAACGTTACGGGAATCGCAACCCAACCCGAAGCAACGGTGCAGGGCAATGTTACAAACCACCCCGTAGATGTTGGACAAAACGAGATAAATATTACAGTTACGGCATTTGACAACGTAACTACATTGACATACAGAGTAAATGTTATTAGAGCCGGCATTGCAAGGAAAATTTTCATCAACGAAATTAGCGGAAACCAAAAATGGCTTGAGTTGTACAACGACGAAGACGAAGCTATTGATATCAGCGGTTATATCCTGCAAAGAAGACGAAATACAGGCGAAATAGATAATTGGTCAATACCTGCCGGAACTATCATAAGCGCTAAAAGCTATATAACATGGCAAGAAGGCACAGACCCGAACGTTACATTCACTTGGGGCATTACTGCTCAACGAGACGTAGCATTCAGGTTATTTGATAATCATCATCAGGAACTCGACTATTTCGAAGTCAGAATGTTGGATAATCTTTATTCATGGGACGATGCGGCAACAATAGCCGCTACCGGAGGCAGAACGGTGGGCAGAGAAACCGATGGAAATCCCAAATTAGTGGTATTTCTCAACGGCGGCACACGAGGCAGTTCAAATAATGCCGGTATTCCCGAGCCGCAGCCAACCGGCATAGGCAGAAGAATTTTCATAAATGAAATCAGCGGAAACGACAAATGGCTTGAAATATACAACGACGAAAATGTTGATGTAAATTTGACCGGCTACGTAATCCGAAAAATTGACGATGTAAACGAGGCAACTAACTGGACAATACCCGCCGGAACAATAATACCCGCAAAAGGATTTTTGGCGTGGACTCAAAACGTGGGGAATGGATTCACATGGGGAATAACCGCACAGAGAGATGTCTGTTTCAAAATATTTGACGATGAACGTCGCGAACTTGATTTCTTTGAAGTACGCATGTCCAACGGATTATTTTCTCAAGGCAGTAACCGTACTGTTGGCAGACAAACAGACGGACACCCTCACCTCATCATATTTAGAAATAGCGGTACGCGCGGCAGTTCAAATAATGCAGGTATTCCAGACGCTTCAACGCCAATAGTAGCTATCAATGACGCCACTTTGCGACGTCTTACGGTAGAAAACGGAACTCTGTCGCCTGTTTTTACGCCGCAAACAACGTCATATACAGTCATATTGCCGGATGAAATCACTACCATAACGGTTACAGGCGTAGCAACCAACACGGCTGCAAGCGTTTCGGGCAATGTTAGCGATATGCCGTTCGAAAATGACGAAATAACGATAAATATAACAGTTACAGCTGAAGACGGTATAAGCAGACAAACCTACACGATAAAGATTATGAGGGAATCGTCTGCTGAGATAACCGTTGCCGAATCGCTTTTAGCATCGGAAGAACAATTGATCGTTTATCCCAATCCGTTTACCGGCGTGATAAACATCGTTGTAGAGACAATGCAAACGCCTTTCTTGCAGGTTTTCAACGCGGCAGGAACTGTTGTACATGCGCAATGGATTACAAATCAGCCTGAATCCATCAGTTTAGAACATCTTCCGGCAGGTTTGTATATTTTACGTTTTGAAAAAGACGGGGAAGTGAAAACGATGAGAGTAATTAAAGTTAATTAGCAAACACTTGAATCACAGACGTTTCTTCATTCCTGCGTCCACTTCGAAAAGTCTTATTTCAATGTAAGCGCTACACCTGCTCTCAACCATCGTCCCGGAAGTAGAATATTTCCGAAGTCGGGTTTTTGATTGTTTGCGAGGTTAGCCGCTTCCACGAAAATATTAAGTTTTTCGGTTTGACGGTACACGCGTAAGTCAATTTTCCAAAAAGGCTCAAAAGGCGTTTGTTCTGCGTCAAAAGCGCTAGCTTCAACGTTGTATTGCAAAAAACCGCCGTTACGGTCTTGCCAGCTTATTTGCCAGTGAGCGTTTATTTTTTCAAATATACCGTGCGTTAGGCTGAAATTCAGTCTGTGACGCATATATGTCATTTCATATTCCGAAACATATTGCTTTGCCGCAGTTCTGTAGCCATGCAGGTATGAATAATTTGTCGCCAGCGAATGTATAAGAAAATTTTCATCAATTTGTTTTCTCAAGTTCCATCGCCCCCCAACTGAAATACCGTGAAAATTCACAGTCGTAAAATTAGTTGTGTGCGATTTTTGTTCAACGGGGTCTCTCACCCATGCAATTGCATTACCAACGGTACGATAGAAATATACTACGTTAAGGTTACAGTTGCTGTGCGTAATTCTTGTACCTAATTCATATTCGACGCTATTTTCGGGTTTCAGTTCGTCGGGATTGACCATGTGGTCGGGGCTTGTGTAATACAGGTCGGTAAACGTTGGAAGTCGCATTGCGCTATTTACCGATGCATGTATTCTTAACAAATCGTTCGGACGAAAAGCCACGTCAACGCCCGGATATGCTTTTATGCCACCGGTATAATTATTATGATTTGTCAACACGCCCAACGAAGCGCTCCAATTACCCAAGTGTAAATTTTGTTCAACGTATGCACTTATGTTTGTTCGCTTGTCGGTTTTGTTGTACCATCGTTCCCCTTTTCGTATTGTGTCGCCGTCAATTAATATACCCAGATTGTTGCTTTGAATACTATTGTTGTCAATCAAAACGCCCGCGCTTATTCGCCCGAATCGATTTGGATGTGATGCAATGACGTTAACGCCATACACATCTGTAAAGTGAAAATTGCGGTAAAAACTACGTTCGTTAGGGTCTTGCTCTCTATTAAGCGTATAGCGGTTGTAGTTTCGTCGCCAATAGACAGCCGGCGTAACGCTTAGCCTGTTTATTGCGACGTTGGTTTTCAACGTCGTAAAAAATGTATGCAGCAACTCATGTTGGTTGCGCCATCTGGCGCCATAGAAGCTATTTGCTCCGAAATCTTTTTGCGTAAATCCCAACTGTAAATCTAACGGAACTATGCTGTCATTCCATTTGTTTTGCAAAAACACCGTTGTATTTTCGAAATCGGTGTTGTGCGTGTAGCCGTCAGATGCGGTGTGCGACACAGCCATACTGTGCGTTGTTCGTTGGGTGTGCACGGTTCCCGATAGCGAAGCTCTGTAAAAACCAAATTGTCCGGCGGCTATGGAGGCTCTAACGACATTGACAGGGTGCGTTCCTGTGATGAAATTCACTACGCCTCCTAATGCGTTGTTTCCAAAAATTCGTGCTGCAGGTCCTTCGAGTATTTCTATTCTTTCGACTGTTTCGAGGTCGACGGGGAGGTTGAGAGAGTAGTGTCCGGTTTGAGGGTCGGTAACATTTATTCCATTTAGTAGTATTAGTGTTTGGTCGAACGTTGAGCCGCGTATTGAGAGGTCGGCTTGCGCTCCTAATGGTCCTCGTTGCCTGAGGTCTACGTTGGGGATAAAGTCCAACAGGTCAACGATATTCTGTACCGGCGCCCGCTCAATTTCTATTTTCTGCACCTGAGTAATTGTTCGCCCGATAGGAGCAAACACGTCGGGTGCAGATTCGGCGCTCACTTCCATCTCATCGAGGTCTATCACTTTCGTTTGCGTTACATCGGTTTGCGCAACACATCGCTCCGGCGACACTAAAATGGAATAACTTGCAAACAAAACCCCAATCTTCCAACATCTGTTAAGACTGTTGAAGATGGCATAACCCTTGTTTGTCCATTGTCTGAAGCAGAACGATATTTTGTTTCCTGTTGCAGACCCATAATTTTTTTTTGCTTTTTGAAATCTCATAAAATTCATTTTTAAATTATTGAGACAGCTTACTGATTCTCAATGCGGACCCGGAGGAACTCGAATCCCCAACCGTCTGATCCGAAGTCAGATGCTCTATCCAATTGAGCTACAGGTCCAATATTTTTGACGGCGCAAAGGTACGAATTTTTTTTTATAAAAAATTGTCAATTGAAAAAAAATATTTTCTACTTCTATTTATTCAACCTGACGCAGTACGTTTATCAACTTCAAAACGCACCGCGTCCCAAAGTACAGGATACATTTGCCACTCGTCAATCAAACATTGTCGTTTACAGTATTTTTCAAATTTTATCAAAAAAAATTGGAAAATTGCAGAAAAATGATTTTCTTTGCGGTTTGATTAATTGATAGATGTGTACAAAAAATGTCAGAGTTGACTTCTAATCCTGTTAGTAAGGTAAAAGCTTCAAAGGTTATTGCTCCGGCTGTAATAGGTTTGGGAGTAGTAGCTGTTCTGTTCTACAGGGAGTTTGACTCGTTGGTTTTCAGCCAAATAACCTTTACATTAACCTCTGCGCTATGGTTATTTGTTGCCCTGCTTTGCATGGTTGGGCGCGATTTAGGTTACATGATTCGTATTCGTGTTTTGTCTGACAATAAACTGAGCTGGTATCAAGCTTTTAGAGTTATTATGCTGTGGGAGTTTACATCCGCAATAACTCCGTCTTCGATAGGCGGCACAAGCGTAGCAACTCTCTACGTTCACAAGGAAGGCATTTCTGTGGGACGAAGTTCGGCAATAGTAATGATGACGTCATTGCTCGACGAGCTTTATTTTGTATTAATGTTTCCCTTGTTGATGTTAATTGTTGGCGCCCACAGGCTTTTTGCCATACCTGATTCGCCCGGATGGACACACGGAATAATGTTAGTAGCATTGATAGGCTTTACCATAAAATTAATTTGGGTTATAGCTCTAACTTATGGACTATTTCACAATCCACGCGGTTTGAGTAAAATAATCTATAAAATTTTTCATCTGCCCTTGCTACGTCGATGGAAACGCGCGGCAGGTAAAGCGGCTTTAGATATTGTAGTATCGTCGGAAGAAATGAAATCTAAAAGTCTGAAATTTTGGATAAAAGCGTTAATTGGCACATTTCTTTCGTGGACTTCGCGATACTGGGTAGTCAATTTCATGTTATTGGCTTTTTTTGCAGTTCACGAGCATTTTCTAATATTTTCCCGTCAATTAGTCATGTGGATAGCATTGTTGATAACTCCCACGCCCGGAGGCAGCGGCGTAGCTGAATTTACATTCGATATTTTTCTTGATGAATTTATTCCCATTGCCGGACTGACAATAGCAATGGCGTTCCTATGGCGATTGATTTCATATTATCCGTATCTTATAATCGGAGCCTTTTTAGTGCCAAAGTGGGTTAACGACAAGTTTAACTAATTTTCATGTTTCAAAATGCAAAAAATTTGTTCAAAAAACCGCGCAATATTTCGTATATTGTAGTTTTGACAATGTTGTTGCTATACGTTTTTTCAATTCCTCGAAATTTTCTTGATAAACCAACAAGCACAGTCATATACTGTCGCGACGGTAGACTTATGGGCGCCCGAATTGCCGATGACGGACAATGGCGCTTCCCGCCGGCTGATTCGTTACCCGAAAAATATGTAAAAGCGTTGGTTTTGTTCGAAGATAAGCGATTTTACAGACACATAGGGGTAGACCCCTTTGCAATGGCGCGCGCATTAAGACAAAATATTTCCGAACGGCGTACTGTCAGCGGCGGAAGTACAATTACCATGCAAGTGGTTAGATTAATGCAAAATAACCCGCCGCGAACTATACCCCAAAAATTAAAAGAAATAATTCTTGCAACACGTATAGAATTGCGCTATTCAAAAGACAAAATTCTCAATCTTTATGCCGCTAACGCTCCATTTGGAGGAAATGTAGTTGGCATTGAAGCCGCCTCGTGGAGATATTTCGGACGCGAGCCAAACGAACTGAGTTGGGCTGAAGCTGCAACACTCGCCGTATTACCAAACGCGCCGGCTCTAATTCATCCGGGACGTAATAGAGAACAACTTTTAATGAAAAGAAACCTGTTATTAGACAGGATGTGCGAAGCTGGAATAATATCAGTTGAAATAAGTTCGCTGTCAAAAGATGAGCCATTGCCCGACAAGCCGTTACCGCTGCCAAATGATGCGCCTCATCTGTTAAACCGCATTATTCTTTCGCACAAGGGGATGCGCGTAAAAACAACTATAAACAAATCAATGCAACAGCAGGTAAACCGCATTGTTCAACATCATGCAGAGTTATACAGAGGCAACTACATAAACAATATAGCAACAATAGTTGCCGAAGCTGTTAGTGGAGATGTTATTGCCTACGTGGGCAACGTTTTTGACAACGACAACACTGTTCGTTCAAATCGCGTTGATGTTATTACAGCTCCGAGAAGTACCGGCAGTATTCTAAAACCATTGCTTTATGCGGCTATGATTGACAAAGGCGATATACTGCCGAACATGTTAATAGCAGATGTGCCGATTCAAATTCGTAATTTTTCCCCGCGAAATTTCAGTCGCACCTACGATGGCGCTGTTCCGGCTCATCGCGCACTCGAACGTTCGCTCAACGTGCCTTATGTACGTATGTTGCAAACATACGGTATAGAACAGTTTCATTTGTTGCTACGTAATCTTGGGATGACCACCCTCTCCCACCCTGCCGACCATTACGGATTGACGTTGATATTAGGCGGAGCCGAAGGTTCTTTGTGGGACATAACAGGCATTTATGCAGAACTTTCCCGAAGGCTTCAAAATTATTCGCAACTTTCCGGCATGTATGACCCCGCTGACAGTCGCCCGTTAAATTATTTTGCATCGCACTCTATCAATAATAACAGCACAAAGCAACTATCGCATCTCGAATTTACGGCGCCTATCGAAGCTGCAGCTATTTGGCAAACATTTCAATCGTTATCAGAACTCAATCGTCCCGAAGGCGAAGCAGACTGGAAATCGTTTTCGTCATCACGGAAAATAGCTTGGAAAACCGGAACAAGCTACGGACACCGCGACGCATGGGCTGTCGGGGTTACTCCCGCGTATGCAATAGGCGTGTGGGTTGGCAATGCCACCGGCGAAGGCAGACCTATGCTAACAGGAGTGAATTATGCAGCGCCGGTGCTGTTTGACATAGTTGCACAAATGCCACAGGGAGCTTGGTTTGACATTCCTTATGATGATATGATAGAGATGGTAGTTTGTCAAAAAAGTGGACACAGAGCCTCAATATTCTGCGATGAAACTCTTGTGATGCAGGTAGCCAAAGGAGCTATTAATTCGCAACCATGTCCATATCACAGAAATATACACCTTAGCAAAGACCTCAAATATCGCGTAAATAGCGACTGTGTCAGCGTTGACGAAATTATTAGTACGTCGTGGTTTGTATTGCCGCCGGCAATGGAATGGTACTATAAGGCTAAAAATATGGATTACAAGCCGTTACCACCTATTCATGCAGACTGTTTGGCTTCAGAAACGGTACAACAAATGGACATAATTTATCCTCAGTCGGGGTTAACTATAGTTCTTCCGCGTCAGTTAGACGGCTCTGAGGGGCAAGTAGTTTTTCGCGCGGCGCACCGTCGTAGCGATGCAATTATTTTTTGGCATGTAAATAATGAATTCATAGGCAGCACAAGGGCGCCCCATCAAATACCTGCCTCGCCGCCTCCGGGAAACCACCGGCTTATATTGGTAGACGATGCCGGAAACACTGTCACAGAGGGTTTTACGGTAGAATAACATTTTCTAAAAAAGATTCAAGCAAAACCGGAGATGCAAAAAGACCTATAATGTTGCCTTGTGCATCTGTTAACAGTATTTTCGAATAGTTAGTAGCAAAAAATACCGTTCGGCAAGACGGCATATTAACAGCTGATACATTGGTACACAGCGGCTCATAAGCCATTATTCTGTTTTCAAGGTGTTGAACGTCATTTTCTATATTAACGGCAATGCCTTTCAGGGAGCGATTTTGAAAACGATTGATAACAGCCAGCCATCTGGAAGCGTCTGCTATACAGCGAGTACAGTTGTTTCTCCAAAAATAATAAACGTGATATTTTCCGCCTATTGACTTAAAATCAAAAGTTTGCCCATTTATATCGGAAAAATTCATGTTCGTCAACGAACTTTCGTCATGAATAGTAAAATAATTTGCCCGCGACCTTGTCGGAACGATTGACGCTCCCCTTGCTCCTAGCATATCCCGATTGCGCGTAATGAAATTATATAATCGGTTAATATTTTCAACGTTTATGTTTCTCAAGCTATATTCAATCATGAAATCGGAAACAAAAAAAAATGTTTCACTGTTTCCCGCCGCCTGTTCCAACATGCCGTATGCAATGTGTATCAGCGAATCGGGCTGTTGTGTAACAAATTGTGTAATAAAATAATTTATATTTTCATGAAAAATCGGAGTTCGTAGCAATCTAACGTCTGAAAGCGGCATGTTGACAAAGAAATTTTGGCGACGGCGGTGATATTCTGCAAACATTTGAGTAATATCGCCGAATATTTCAGCATTGGACGATATGTTGGGTGATTCTGCCGGACGCAACGCAGTGAGGTAAGCAGAAAGTAACGTGCCGGGGAATTGTGCTATGAGTTGTTCTCTGTCTGCTTTATTTTCCTGATATGCAACCCATGCCGTAAGAAGCTCATCCCCTTCTATCAGTAGCTCGCCGGATGATGTCCATTCAGCTCGAAAAACCTGCTGAGTGTCTATTAGAAAGTCAAATTGCAGTTTCCCTGGCGCCACAACGGTATACATTCCGGCACACAATAAATAATCGCGTTGGAAAACAGCAACGCCAGCGGCATCGAACATTGTTGAATCAACCACAAATATGCGATTTCCGTAGTAGGCGGCAAGAAACACCGGAACGTCGGCAACAGCCTGATTGGAAATTTCAATCCGGTAGCCGTTCCCCGCAAAAATCGTTGTACACAACGCTAAGCAAAAAAATACGTTTCTCAAATTTTTCATTTATTCCGTTGTTTTTGCCTTCAAACCGATTTTATGCGCCAAATCTTTTCCAAGCAGTTGTTCATAAATTTTTTTAGCGTATAGCAATGCAATTGCTATTAACAGCGCTATAATTGCCATCATTGTAACCCAAGTATTGGCGCCAACAGCCGGTATTGCAGAAATAACTGCAACGAGTGCGGAAATTGTTCCTGCCGCAACGGCATAAACGGGAGCTGCCATACTTTCGCGAAACAATTGTTTTTTTATGGTTGAAATATCAAAACCTATTGCTAAAAGCATTGAAATTTCACTATCCCTGTCCAATATTCCTCTTTTAATTACAAGCAGCATCCCAAAAAGTCCTATAAGCAAGCCCAATCCACCTAACATAAGGAATATTGTCAGGTACGAATCGGCTACGCTGTTAAATTCTCTTAGGCGTTCGTTGCTGAAAGAAAGTTGCAGTCCGTAGTTTGACAATGCGTGCGACATTAATTGTCTAACTTCGTGGCGCAGAGAATCATTAGTTTGCACCAACATTATTTCGCTACCGTCTTCGCCCCATATTTCTGCAAAAAAACTTTTGTCTATCAGCAAATTACCCTGAAAAATTGAATTATTTAATCCGCCTACAAACTGTAATACTACCGGCTCCCCTCTCCTATTGCGGTAAATTATTGTGTCGCCTACCGATTTCATTAATCCCCACTGTAAAACTGTTTGGTCGGCTACTATTGGGTAAAAATCGCCTCTTTTTTGAGTTAGTGAAGCCCAAATTTCTTCCGGCTTTTGTTTTGACAGGTCTAATGTTTGCGCAAAGGTGAAGTTAGAGACGGCAAGTCGTTGCACATCAACGCCAAGCACTGTTGGTTGCGGAGCCTTATTAATATTCAGACAACTTGCATCATCTCCGCCATGACGGAAAAATTGCAGTATTTCAGTGTTTTCCGGCAGGTTTGTCAATCCGTATCTTGCGCGTCCTTCGGCTGTAGACAAAGAATGGTAAATTGGAACTGAATTTTCGCCCCAGAGCGTAAATCCACCCGTACCCGACGAAACGTCTGAAAAATCAGAACGGTTGAGCCCTACCATAAACACCACAAAAACTCCGCACGACAACGCAGCAACGGAAATTACTCCATTGCGCAAACGATAACGCAAATTTTTAGAAATCAGCGAATCGATATTTAACGGTTTTGACGCTCTGTTATTGACAATGTCTACAAAACCCGAAATACACGCAAAGAGAGCTGTTAATCCGGTTATTATGTAAAGCGTTGACGACTTGATAGCCGTAAAATTAATAATTATCAAAACAAGCGTTAAAGCCGCAAGTAATGCAGAAATCCAATTTTTACTCTTAATTGTGTTTAAGACTGTTTTTTGATTTTTTTGATTCAAAATTCGTTGCAATGCGAGACAAACAGTTGCAAAGCAGATAAATAAACTGCTAAACGCTCCGATAATCAGAGAAACAGCTTTCAAACTTGCTCTAATATTTTCGGTGTGTATTGCGTCTTGCCAAATATTTTCTAATGCAAAAAGCGTTAAACTATTGTATATCACGGCTGTAAACATGCCAATAAATGTAGCAATAATCGATGTCAGAGCTATTTCGTTTATTAGAATTTTTTGAATACGTTTTACAGTGTACCCCAATGCTTTAAACAATAACAGTTCATTTCTGCGGTCGCGTATCATTCCGCCAAGCGGGATTATCGCTAATAGCAACGCCGCAGCTATTACAAAGAATGCAAGTGATAGAAACAGCGATGTAAAATCAATGCCTTCCATAGCTGCCGTTATTCCTGTATTTCGTGGAAAAACAACGGTAATTCCCGCATCTGCCGATGAAATAACATCGTCAAGAACGACCTTTTCATAGCCTGTAATTCTCAAAGCTGTAGCCAAGCCAAAACTGTTTTCCCAAATATTTGCGCCGGTTGTGTACGCTATCAACGCTTTTGGCGTGGTGTGAAAGTCGTCCCAATAATCTTCGTCTTCTTTGGTGATGCGTTCCATGTCAACCGGCAGGTCGCTATCCCAATCGTTGCAACTGTCTACATCGTAGAGTCCCGGATATTCGGCGCTTAATCTACCGTCGTCTACAAATTCCTGAATGGGAATGATTTTTCGCACAACAAACCTATGATTAACCTCTGTAAGCGCTTTGAGTTCGGCTGAAACAAAAAATGAAAGGATAATACTGTCGCCAACGGAAGCCTTCAATCTATTTGCTGAATAATCAGACAAAATCATATCATCACCTGAAAGTTCCAAGCCACCAAAACGGTCTATTGCGGTTACAAATGAATAAGGAATTGATTCTGAGGCTATTTCAGTTGGATAGTTTATTGCAATATCGTTTACTAAATACGAAAACAAGCGATTAGTTTGCGGGAAACGCTCTTTAATTCGGGAAATCAAGTCTTTTTCAAGAAAAATAGCTTCAGAGGCAACTTCCTGATAATTGTATTTATTTTCGACGGTAATTCCGGAAAAAGCCGGAGTCCACGAGTTAAATACTTCTTCTTCCGAAATTTCTTTGTTCAGCAAAATAATGTTGCATTTATGCTCCATTTCCATGCGATTAGCAAGCTGCTGCCTGTTTAAGAAGAGATTGAACGGCAGTGTTTGTTCGTGACGAAGACTTAAATTTCCCGACTGTCTGCTGTCAATAATAGCTATCACACGCAAACGCAGACTTTCAGTGTAATTGTCTCTTACGAACAACGAGCCTGAAGGTATCATACTTGTGCTTGGAAGACGCACCACTATAAAGTCATCTATTTTCAACGAAAGTTCGTTCGCTATTTTTCTGTTTACAACGACTTCGCCCGAGCGTGGGAAAACAAATCCTGATGTTGCAATAGCCGTCAAACTGCTATCTACGCCCCACACAGAAACCGGTTGCAACGCTTGTCCGTGCGGTACAAAGCCGTTGGTAAAAAAAACTGCCGCCGCCGCTTCGTTAAACGCTGTGGCAAAAGTCTCGTCAATAAAGCTGCTACCCGAGGTTATCAACGAAACAGTATTTCCAAGTCGCTCGTCTACCCGATTAACTAAAGTTTGCCTTACAGAATCGCCTACAAACAGGCTGCCGGTGATGATAGAATTTGCCAATACTATCGCCAACGCTATCAATAAGTAATAACGTTTATAATAACGCAGGTTTTGGCTAATTATTCGCTTGTAAGTCATAATGCAGATAATCAAAATTAATCAACGAAGCCCATGCAACCGTAAACTATATCTTCCAAAACCGATGGTATGATAAACAAGTTGTTGCGCGGGTCGAAAATGAAATCGCCCGGACCTCCAATTCTTGTTGTAAACGCTACCTGCCCTGTGGCGCGGGAGTTTAAATCGAACCATCTGACAACTCCGCGTCGCCTTGCGAACTGCACCCAGTCGCTGTAATACAGTCTGTTGCCGTTGAGCGCTAATCCAAAATAAATGCCTTCGTTGTCAATTAGTTGGGTATAATTTTTCGTTCTCATGTCAATAACTCCCAATTTTCCGTTAGGCAATCCGTCTGTTCCCATTCCGGCGACATACATTTTGCCGTCGTTTATTAACAATCCGGCAGGAGCAGGTGTTTCAGTCCATTTTGTATAGCTTCCGGTAGAGATATTAACTTCGAAAATTGTGTTAATATCTGTAGCCGAAATATAAATTATTTGATTGTTCAAAGGCGCAATAGCCGTGAGTTGTGTAACATTTTCGGCATCAAAACCAAGCTCAAATACCTGCCTTTGCGTTCTCAAATCAATTCCGACCAAACGGTCAATATCGCAGACGTATAAAACGCCTTGAATTGCGTACATACCACGAGGATTGTTAAATCCATCGACAAACCGAATGGTGGGCTCTTGCTGAGTTCCATCGCTTCTAACGCGGGAAATAAAACCATCGCCATCTCTGACGGCTGAGCCAAAATTGGCGCCCGAGTTTGATAAATAGAAAAAACCGCCAAACTGTGCTACGCTAACAGGCGACTGAAAGCCGCTCAAACTCCATTGGTCTTGCGCTAAAACAGACGTAGAGAGGCAAAAAAATATTGCTAAAAAGCAGAAAAACGCTTTTTTAAATTTGTCGAAAATACTTGATAAAATCATCATTATTTCAGTTTTTGTTATCATTCAATATAAATTATTACAACAAATTTCGTTCCAAACTTTATTTTTTACAAGAGTTTTTTTTCTAAAAGAAAAATATTATTTTTGCGAAAAAAAAAAATCACATATAATATTTATGTGCATATTAATATAATGGTATAAAAAATGTCTAAAAAAGAAGTTAAAAAAAATTGTGCCTCATCTGATATTTCAATAGATTCAGGCGTTTTACTAAAAAAAATAGACCTCGCTCAAACAGTAGGTAAAAAGGAATACAAATCCGAAATGGGTAGTATGGAAATTCGACTTGCCGAACTGCAAAGAGCGCTGACAGACGCAAAAGTTCCCGTTGTTATTGTATTTGAAGGCTGGAGTGCTTCCGGCAAAGGCACTTGTATATCAAAAATTTTATATCCCCTCGACCCGCGCCATTTTAACGTTCATTCGATGGATAAAATTCCCGAAGAAGTAGCAATGCGTCCATTTTTATGGGACTATTGGAGAAAAATTCCATCGAAAGGCAGGATAACAATTTTTGACAAGAGCTGGCATCGTTACGCCCTTCCTCAACGTATGGAAAAAAGACCTCTGTCGCACGCCGAAAGAAACGGTTTTTACAACGACGTAGAAGCGTTTGAACGTCAACTTACAGATGACGGCGCATTAGTAGTAAAGTTTTTTTTGCACATAAGTCAGGAAGAACAAAAAGCGCGTTTCGATAAATTGTTGGGAAATGCAGATACAGAATGGCGTATAGATAAACATGATTTGCTCCAAAACAGAGACTATGATACTCATCTGAAGTACTTTAAAGATATGATGTTCAAAAGCAGTTTCGATTTTAGCGAATGGAACGTCATAGAGGCGCACGATTTCAATTATGCCGCTTTGAAAATATACAAAATTCTAATCAATAAGTTTGAAAAAGCCGTAGAGAGAGCAGAAAATAATAGTTGTAAAAAAACATCGCGAACGATAGAGCCGGACGTTGTAAAAGCCGACGAGTTTGCCGGACTATTAGCTTCAGTTAACCCCGACAAAGAAATATCGCAAATTGATTATAAGAAAAAACTCGATTACTATCAGCAAAAATTATCATATCTCGAGCATAAGCTTTATCTGAAACGAAAGCCGGTTGTCATTGTTTACGAAGGTTGGGACGCAGCCGGAAAAGGCGGAAATATTCGCAGAATGACCCAAAAGCTTGACCCGCGCGGATATGAAGTAATACCAATTGCTGCGCCTTCGCAGGAAGAGTTTGCACGTCATTATTTGTGGCGCTTCTGGCGGGCTATGCCTAAAGACGGACATATAGCAATTTTTGACCGCTCTTGGTACGGAAGGGTATTAGTGGAAAGAGTAGAAAAATTTTGCTCAGAGGAAGAATGGCAACGGGCATACAACGAAATAAACGACATGGAAATGCACCTGCACAACCACGGCGCAATAATTTTTAAGTTCTGGTTGCACATTGACAAGGATGAACAATTAAGACGATTTCAAGAACGGGAAGCAGCACCGTCAAAGCAGTTCAAGATTACAGATGAAGATTGGAGAAATCGTGAAAAATGGGACGAATACGAAAAAGCCGTAGACGATATGCTTGGAAGAACAAGCACAAACTACGCGCCATGGACCGTAGTCGAATCAAACAACAAAAGATACGCCCGAATAAAAACACTAAAATTAGTGGTGGAAACGCTTGAGGAAGAACTGAAATAATTTCTATGGAATTTCGAAAACGGAGAATTGCCGACTTCAGAATTGAAGTTTATCGAACAAATGATTGAAAATATTTGCTATTACAACGCAATAGAATTTTTTAAGTTTTGATAAATCGTAAAATAAAACATCGTTCCTTCGCCTTCCGTAGACGTCACCCACATTTTGCCTCCCATTAATTCTACCAGGCTTCGCGAGATACTTAAACCCAATCCGAAGCCCTCGTACTTGCGGTTGTTGCCTGTTTCTGCCTGACGGAAGCGCTCGAAAATAACTTCCAATTGCTCGGCTGGCAAACCTATGCCGGTGTCTTCCACTACAAACTCAAGAACGTCCGGAGACGACACGCGGTAACCGAAACGAATATGACCCTTTTCGGTATACTTGATGGCATTGGATATCAAATTGTTCAAAATCTGACGTAGACGCATAGAATCGACCAAAATAACGCAAGGGTCTACGAATTGGCTGTCGTCAAGTATCAGCGATATGTTTTTCTTGTTTTGTACGCGAAGGTATGATTGAAAATACTCATGCACTTCGGTCATCAGTTCGTTAAGATTGGCAGGAGACGTGCTGATTGTCATCTGTT
>Ga0099364_10001063_pt1 | contig 45876 bp, 47 predicted proteins | sample TergutTh196P3_FD_73070 | JGI IMG/M metagenome (GOLD analysis project Ga0099364, IMG submission 73070) | Microcerotermes parvus P3 segment gut microbial communities from Pointe-Noire, Republic of the Congo - Th196 P3 | ecosystem: Host-associated > Arthropoda: Insects > Digestive system > Gut ...
TCCGTCATTGTCGGAATATTATCACCCCCCTCAACACCGAGCAGTACGTAGGCGGATTGTCTCAGGCAACAGCAAACGGCGGATATATCGTCATAGAACACATGTGTCACCGCGTAAATGGTAGGTTTTCCGTTGTTTATGGCATCATTTCGCAGGAGCTTAACCTTGGGTCTTAGTGTTAGCGTGAATATTGCCGCTAAGGGTTTATGAATCCACCGCCGCCATCTTATGCTGTATCGAGAAATGCTCGACATAGAAAATACCCTCAACTTACCAAATCTTTCTTACTCAATTTAAAATGATGTACTTTAATCGTATCCGTCTATACTACCCGCAATCATTTACATCGTAAGTACAGTAGGTGGCATGAGTTATATATTTTTCTCCTGTTTCCAAGGCCTTTCTCAATATCTGCTCGGCTTCTTCATCTTCTGGAAGATTAACAACCTCAAACAGTTTTTTGTCAAGCAAACCAAAAGCAATTCTATAGCCATATGCTTGCTTGTCTGGTCTCATAAGGAGATTTAGCAGTGTACCAAAAATGCTGATTAAAGAATAAATGACAATTTTATATGGGTCTATGACCTTTTCATACGCCGATATTATTGAAAGAAAAGATGGCGCGAAGAAACTGAGGCTGATAAGCCAATAGTGGATGACCAGCCATGTTATGTTTAGTTTTATCCATGATACCTTTCGTTCGTAATATGATTTATAGACTTCCATCTTCTTATACGTGTGATTTCCAAAAAATGCACGAGCGCAAGTTATACCCACAAGTGGCACTCCGACAAAAATGATGCTTGAAGCCTTGTCAAAACCATCCAATCTTGCAAAAATTGCGTAGCATACTGCACCCCCTGCAATTATCAGTATCACCAACAAGCCCAGAATAATTCTCATTATTTCTGCAATGCGCTTCAAAAACCTCAGCCCTTTCATTAGTAATTTTACAACGTGGATGACCTTTTTTCATTCATTCAAAATCATATCCTCAACCAACCCCAGCACCTCACTCCAGTCCCGCGCTCGCGTGATGTTTTCGCCCTTGCAGTTGCGGTTGTAGCTTGCGTCGAAGCAGATTACTTTTGCTATCGGTGCGATTGTTTGTATATTTACTGTCTCGTCATCTATCATTACGTCGATTTGCTTTTTTAAACATGCGTCGCGTTTGCTGTCCGGTACGTCATTGTCGCAGAAAACAATCTCATCATACTGAATCCCATTGCGCCACAGCCAGTTTCGCACGATGAAGCGCATGAGTTTTCCTAAAAAATCCTTTCGGCATGTCAGAACGCGTTTGGATATTATATAGACGTTATGACCATCGGCGCGGAATTTACGAATGGTCTTTTTTGCGCCACTACGGGCAGGTTCGGTTATTGCGTATTTAAGAAGATATTTGTTCCAATATGCCTTGTACTCATCCTCCGGACAGTTAAAAATATCACGTATGTCATACGGGTTTTCATCCACGACGGCGCGGCCATATTTCTGTTTGAAGAACCGTGGCGCGTGTCTGAGGTTGAACCCTTGTATGTCGGTCAGTACGCCGTCTAAATCGATTCCAATATTCATTCTGTATGCTCCATCCGCGCTACCTCACTCTGCAACTGCGCAGTCAACTCCTCAACGCTTTTTCCGTCCGGCTTGATTAGCGCCCCAAACGATATTTTTATCGGGTAACGCCCGCCAAAACGGAAGACTTTCGGGCGTTTCCTATGCGGCGGGAATATATCCCACGCGCCGTCTATACGGACGGGGATAAGGTCAACACCCGCATCGATAGCCAGCTTTGCCGCACCGCCTTTGAACTCGCCCATTTTTCCGTCCAAAGTTCGCGTACCCTCCGGGTGGATGAGCATTGTATGCCCGTCCTGTAGACAGGCAAGGGCGCGTTTCATGGCCGGAGCCGTGTTGCCGCTTCGGTCAACTGGAATACCCCCTAGCATTGACAAGAGGAACACAGAACTCTTTCTTTCCAAATGTTCTTGCTTAGCGAGGCAGGATATTTTTTTCAAATCGACATTCTTACTTCCGACTGCAGCCCAAACCCATAAACTATCGAAATGACTTTGGTGATTCGGGCAGAGTATATATCGCCCGTTTGTCGGGATGTTTTGAGTCCCGGTCAACTCAAATCGCCATGCTATCCGTGAGAGGCGCATCAAAAGCTTTAGCCGCCGTATGTGCTTTTGTTTTTTCTGAATCGGAAAATCATCGATGTTGTAAGGCACGTCGCTAATACCGCCGTTGTTTTCGATTATTGTTACAATGTCACGCACGGTGTTTACATTTGACAGCCTGCTTTCAATCGAGGTTTTTAATGCACCTTCAATCGCAATACACAACTCAACCATGTTCAGGGAGTCAAAAGCTAAATCATACTTGAAATGGCTGTCGAGATTAATGCTTTTCGAAAGCTCCTTACTCGCAATGGCAGAAATGATTTGCATAACTGTTGACGCCGTATCAGTGGCTTTAACGCTTACCATAAAAACTCACCGCCGCACACTTATTATTTGCCCCCACGTTCTGAAAGGGCTAACTCTCTCAACTGAAAGCGTTTTACTTTACCAACAGAGGTTGATGGAAGCTTATCTATAAAGTGTATGCCGGATATCTGATACAGCGTGCTTGTCTGCACAGAAAAGTCCAATATTTTTTCGCGCGTCTCCTGTTGAGCATCCGGCGAAAGCTCCCCGCGCTCAATGAATAGATGTATCTCGTCAAACGTGCTGTCTCTGTTCGGGACACCGCAAGCGGCGATTGATAGATCAGGGCAAATCTCGCTGTACAGAGAGTCAACGTCTGACGGAGCGACCTTTTTGCCGGTATGAAGCATAATAGCCTCTTTTATTCGCCCGGTCACATGCAGATAACCTTTCCTGTCTATGTAACCCAAGTCACCGGTTTTGAAATACCCGTCCTCGTCAAACGATGCGGCGGTCAGCTCCGGGTCGCGGAAGTAGCCTTTCATTATCAGTATGGTTTTGACAAGTATCTCACCTATTCCGTTTTCATCGGGGGCAGATATTTTAATTTCAATTCCGGGGTGACGTTTTACATACCCTTCTGTTCCTGCAGGATAACGATCATGTATCCCTGTTCCGACACAAGGGACAAAGGTTTCTGTAGTAGAATAGAAATTTGCCCATTCAAGTCCTAAATTCAAGTAAAACTCTGCCGTGCTTTTTTTGCATGATGTACCTCCGGTTCCTAAACCATAAATGTTTTTGCCATATACCTTATAGGTTATATTCTTAAAAAGTCTATTTCCTATGTTGATACCGAGTTTTTTACGAAAAAAAGCGGAAAGCGTAAATAATCTAAAAATAGTTTTTTCTGCGTGTTTTCCCTTTTTATTAATTTCCTTACGGATTTTTTCTTCAATTAACTCATATACCCTCGGCACCATTGCAAAAAACACTGGTTGAAAATCTGTCAAACCTTTTACTAATTTAGAAGCATCAACATCTTCAATCATTCCAATTTCACAGCCGTTTATTAAATGATGTATCGTGCCGGAATATCCGGCAACATGGCTAAAGGGAAGAACAAGCAGATAATCCATATGCGCTTTTAGTCCTGTGTTTATCAGGTATAATTTGCATGAATTAATAACTGATTGATAAGTGACCATTACCCCTTTTACGCTTGAGGTTGTTCCCGATGAAAAGAGTATAGTAATAACATCGAAGTGCGGGTCAGTAGTAGCACCTCTTTTGACCTCCGTTGCTGAATCTTCAAAATGAATAAGATCTTCGGCGATAGTGACGATGTTGAAAACCGGGATATCAGTTACAATGGACACTTCTAAGCAATCATACTTCGATGAAACCGTAAACACTGCGCGCACGTCAGAGAATTCCAATAAGCGGTTGATTTCCTGCGTCGGAAGTGCTGTGTCAATTAAAACACTTGTAATATTTGAACAACCAAGAGCCAATCCTGCTATAATTGCATATGGCGAATGCGGCGCGATGATGGCGGCGCGGTCGCCGGGGCGCAGTCCCACGTCGGCGAATTTTTCTTTCGCCGCGCAAATATGTTCAAAGATTTTACCGAAAGCAAACTCCGTTCTTGAGCCATCGTTACGCATGTATACAATGGCGGTCTTATCCGCGTATTGCGCACAGACATGTTCAACTCGTGAAGCAAAGTCCCGGTAACCCTGTTCAGACATACGAAAATCCTCCCAAAAATCCCCCTTTGGGGGCGGGTGCACCCCCAAAGGGCGTTTTCAGAAGGCCAATTTTCGCCCCGTTTTAGTAAAATAACAGAGCAAATCAAAAGCGCGCAGGGGGCGTTAATGCCTTGCCTACGCGCTAAAATCACGTTTTTATACGTTATCAGCGTTATGTACACGTAAACTACAGCCTTAACGACAGTAAAATCAGCTTGAAAATATCTGAGTTAACAGATATACTGACTCAAGTCGTAGCGGCGGGTAATTCCGTGTTTGTAGGCGTTTGCTTTAATCGAGTCCCTACATTCGCCGTGATGTGCTGCGAACACTTCACGGTCGCTGCGGCCCTTTGTTTGGCCTTTCTGAAATGCATAGTATCATATCATCTACGCATTTTCAACTGTTTTTTTGTTCCTTTACGGTAAGTTTGTTTTGTATCTATACTTCTTTTTAACAGGCATTGAACATGGGGTTACTGTTTTGTTCAAAAATATTGATTAGTAGCACACGTTCGGGTATAATTAAACGGTAATTGTACTTTGGATGCAGCTTATGGAGACAGGGGGAGCCTATTGTTATGATAGATTTTAACGGAAAAACATACTTGGCATTAAGTAACACAGAACCACTACCCGTTGAAGAAATCAGAAAACTATATGATGGTTACTGGGTCTATGTAGTAAACGCAGAGTTTAATGAAAGACAAGATTTGGTCAGAGGGGTTCCGGTGGTGATAGGAACCATGGCTTTTGCCGGTGCTGATGATGGTATTTATAGTAAGTATGATGATCCTAAGTACGGCGACTATGATGAACTAATATTGCTCAAAACTAATATTATTTTCTCATTAAACCCGGTTGGTGAAAGAAAATGAAGCAACTGACTTTCAATTATCGTTTTAAGGAGAACTTAAAATTTGAAGATGATACTAAGTATTACATCAAACTGTTGGTATTGCTTGAGCAGCACAGTCGTTTATGCAAAAGAATAAACTTTTTGTTAGATACGGGCGCTTATCTTACTGTAATTAACAGGATCACAGCAGAATTACTGCGATTTGACTTGTTGCCTACGATAAGCGTATTTGAATTACCCGGGTTTGCCGGTTCATGTAGGGCTGCTTTTAAAGAAATACCCGGTTTGATTATAGGGGACAAAATCCTAAATGGAGTAAAAGTAGCAATACCGTTTATAGACACTGAACTCAATATTTTGGGCATGAATGTAATTGAGCATTTTAATTTCCTTATGGATATAGAAAATGGATTCATATACTTCAATGATAATCCTCATTATAAATTTCCTGCATTTTTGAAGAGCGCCAGTATTCAGCAGATAGGTAAAGAATAACTCATAAAGAGAAGATGAAGATGCGCGGAAAGTTCTTTTGCCTTGCGCTTGGAGACAATAGAACCGTCTACGCATCTTCTCACTATTGATGACTTCCTTACTGTTTTGTTCAATACTGCCGCGCCTGCGGCTCACAATGACGGGACTTTTTCAGCAGTCTCGAACCGTCCACATGTTCATTTCAGTTTAACTTTTCGCCGCAGGAGCCGCGGAACGCATTTTCGGCTGAGGATTTACAGTTAGGAAAGCAAAAAGTCAATAATGTTTTGAAAGCGGATGCCTTCGTGTCCGGTGATATAGGTCTTGTCCATAGAAAGTATTGTCTTCTCGTAATTATCCCGTATGGCAGCGAGGGGGGCAAGCTCGCGTGTCAGGACACTCTCACTCAGCATACTCAGCGTCACCTGATAGTATTTTCGTGTATCCTGCCGTATGGCGAGAAAATCCAATTCGCTGTCATACCACTTCCCAATAAACACCGAGTACCCGCGCCGCAGTAGTTCAAAGTACACCACCGTTTCCAGCACATGCCCGATGTCTCCCTCCGCATGCCCGAGCAAGGCATTTCGTATTCCGGTGTCTGTGACATAGAACTTAGACAGGGTTTTGAGCTGCTCCTTACCTTTGATATCAAAACGGTTTACCTCATAAACGATATATGCCTTTTGCAAGGCATCAAGGTAAGCCGCGACGGTGGACGATTTAATATTGTCACCCTTACTGCTATGGGAACTAATATACCCACTAATCTTATTCGGGGATATTATACTTCCGGTATTGCTGATGACGTAGCGGATTATCTTGTCAAGCAGGGCAACGTCTTTGCACTTGGTCCGAGCCACTATATCCTTAACGACCACGGTGTTGTAGATGCCCCCCAGAGACTCATATACCGTAAGGTCATCCTGGGGAAGCGTTGTAACGGTGGGCAAACTTCCGTACTTTAGATAATGCCTGAACTTATCCTCGACGCTCCAATCGGACGGAATGTGGTCAAACAGCAAAAATTCCTTGAAAGATAGCGGCAGCATTTTAATTTCCACATACCTGCCCGACAGCAGGGTTGAAATTTCTGACGACAGCATATGTGCGTTGGAACCGGTGACATAGATATCCACATCAATATCAGTTTCCACACAGAGGCTGTTGACAGCTTTCTCCCAGTGGTTCACCTGCTGGATCTCATCAAGGAGTATATAGCATTTTCCGGTCGCCGGTATCTGTTCGCGCACCAGCTTGTAAAACTGCCGGTAATCAACGATCTCATCGTACTTCATCAGTTCAAAGTTGATGTCGATTATGCGGCTCCCTTCTGTGCCGGCCGCCAGAAGCTCCTGTTTATACAGTTGCAGAATCGTGGACTTTCCGCACCGCCGCAGACCTGTGATCACCTTTATCAGTTTGTTGTCTTTATAAGCCATCAAGCGTTTCATGTATTGAGTACGTTGAACCATTTCTAATCACCTCTGCACATAGTATACGGCAAAAACTCAAATAATTCAACAGTTTTTCCAATGTAAGGGAAAAAGTGTTGGTCGGTGTTATTTTTTTGCCCCATAAAATCAATCTTGAATCCTGAGTTTGCGCGTGTTATCATAGGGCAAGTGTTTGGGAATTTCATTAGCGGTGAGGTTTATGGATCTTTGGCAGATTGAGCGTGAGCTGGACGCTAGCGGGTATGAGATAATATGCGGCGTTGATGAGGCGGGGCGGGGGCCGCTTGCGGGGCCGGTCTTTGCGGCGGCTGTTGTTTTGCCTTTGGGTATTGATATTCCGGGACTGAATGATTCTAAGAAGCTCTCTGAGAAAGTACGCGAAAGGCTGTATGACGAGATAATCGCAAAGGCTATATGCTTTGCCGTCGCTTCAGCCGATCATAAGGAAATAGACGACATAAATATCCTGCAAGCAACATTTTTAGCAATGCGGCGCGCTGTCAACAAGCTTTCAAGCCTTACCGATCATTCCGCATTCCGCATTCCGCATTCCGCATTAACATACAAATCCCTCATCAAAATATCGCCTGATTTCGCTCTTATAGACGGTAATCGCGCTCCCGGATTAATGATACCTTGCAGATGTGTTGTCGGTGGGGACGGGAAATCGGCTTCGATAGCCGCGGCTTCGATACTGGCTAAGGTGAGCAGGGACCGGTTTATGATAAAACTTGCCGGTGTGTACCCACAATACGGGTTTGAAAGGCATAAGGGATATCCTACAAAGCTGCATTATGAAAGACTGCGGGAATATGGGCCTTCGGATGTACATAGGCGGACGTTTTTAGGGAATGCAGAATTGGGGGACGGGGGTTAATTCGGAATTCGGAATGCGGAATAAGGGACGAGAGTTAATGCAGAATTGATTAATGGAGAGAAGTGTGGAAACTAAGAGGCTGGGGGACTGGGGCGAGGGGATTGCTCTTGAGTTTTTGAAGGAGAAGGGGTATTTTTTTGTTGCTAAAGGGTTTAGGTCGCGTTTTGGGGAGATAGACCTTATTGTTAAGGATCGTGAGTTTATTGTTTTTGTTGAAGTGAAGCTGCGGAAAAATGCGGATTTTGCTTACGCTCGTGAATATGTGGGGAAGTCTAAGCAAAATAAGATACGCACAACGGCAAGTCTGTGGCTGTCAGCGAAAAAAACACAGTTGCAGCCACGCTTTGATGTTATCGAGATTTACGCGCCGGACGGAGTTGATACCAAATCGCCGGAAATTATACACTTGGAGAATGCATTCTAATGCAGAATGAATTCGGAATTACAGGTAGTGTCAAATGCGCCATGAAAACTACATAGAAGGTAAGTCAACTGTAAGTTAATTATGCATAATGCATTATGCATTGATATTGTGGAGGTTTAAATATGAGATATCAGAGTACGCGTGACAGCGGGTTGTTGGTGACGGCGGCTGAGGCAATTGCTTTTGGGCTTGCTCCGAACGGGGGGCTTTTTGTGCCGGAATCATTTCCTAAGCTGACAGCCGGAAAAATCGGGGAGCTTGTTTCTAAGCCTTACAAAGATCGCGCGGCGTGTATTTTAGGGCTGTTTTTGGATGGTTTTGAAGCGGAGGATTTGAGCAGGTTTTCCGGCGAGGCTTACTGCGCGCCGGGCTTTGCCCATCCGGATATCGCGCCTTTGTATGAGCTTGACGGCAATACCCGTTTCCTCGAACTTTGGCACGGACCCACATGCGCTTTTAAGGATATGGCTCTGCAGATGCTCCCGCGGCTGCTCATTGCGTCGCTCAGGATAACCGGCGAAAGACGCGATGTGTGCATACTTGTCGCCACGTCAGGCGATACGGGCAAAGCGGCGCTTGAAGGGTTCCGCGACGTACCCGGTACTAAGATCATGGTCTTTTACCCTCGTGATGGCGTTTCTGACGTGCAGAAACTGCAAATGACGTCGCAGAGCGGCGGGAACGTTAACGTCGTTGCCGTTGAGGGCAATTTTGACGACGCGCAGACCGGGGTAAAGGCGATTTTTTCAGACCAAGGTTTGAGCCGCGAACTTGACGAAAGAGGTTTTTTCCTCTCTTCGGCAAACTCGATAAACTGGGGCAGGCTCGTACCGCAGATAGCATACTATGTATCCGCTTACTGCGACCTCATAGATAAGGGCGGGATAATCGCCGGGGATAAAATAAACTTCTGCGTACCGACGGGGAATTTTGGCAATATTCTGGCCGGGTATTACGCGGAAAAAATGGGTTTGCCGATCAATAAACTCATATGTGCGTCAAACCGTAACGACGTTCTAACGGAGTTTATCAGGTCGGGCGTATATGACAGGAACAGGCCTTTTTATACAACAGTTTCGCCTTCTATGGACATACTCATATCGAGCAACCTCGAAAGGTTACTCTTTGAGCTGTCAAACAAGGAGGGCGCGGTCGTGTCGGGCTATATGGACGCGTTGTCAAAGACGGGGCGATATGAAGTGGGCGAAGCGGCTGGGGCGGAGATCAGCCGGCTCTTTGCATGCGGGTGCTGCGGTGAAGAAGATACGAAGAAAACTATAGCCGGGGTTTATAAAAAGCACGGATATCTTATAGACACGCATACCGCGGTCGCACATAAAGTTCTGGGCGATTACAGGGCCGAGTCGGGCGACGAAACGACCGCTGTCGTCGTTTCGACAGCCAGTCCGTTCAAATTCTGCGACAGCGTACTCGAGGCTCTTGGTGAGCCTGTCGCGTCAAGCGGCTCAGAGCTTATTGCCAGGCTGGCGGATGTAACGGGCTGCCCCGTTCCCGAGCCGCTGAAAGATCTGCGCTCAAAAACTCCCCGGTTTAACGAGTCAGTCAGAACTGACGGTATGAAGAAGTCCGTGACGGAGTTTTTGGTTAATTCGTAATTCGGAATGCGGAAAGCGGAATAGCTTGGGATGTGCGGTTATCCGACTTAGAGTTCTGTGTTTGGGTATTCCGCATTCCTAATTCCGCATTCCGCATTCGCCGACGAAAGGAGGCGTATTATTGGCGCTGTATGCAATCGGGGATCTTCATTTATCTTTTGGTTCTGATAAACCTATGGACGTGTTCGGCGAGGGATGGAGCAACTATACCGGCAGGATAAGCGCCGGGTTTCAACTTCTCAGTCCGGACGACGTGTGTGTTATATGCGGCGACATATCCTGGGGCATGACGCTAGAAGAAAGTCTGGATGATTTCAGGTTCCTTGCCGGGCTGCCGGGTAAAAAAATAATACTCAAAGGCAACCATGACTATTGGTGGACTACGGCGACAAAGATGAAGTCTTACTTCAAAGATAACGGGATAGATCAAATAGATATCCTTTATAATAACTGCTTTTATTATAAAGACGCGGCTATATGCGGAACACGCGGATGGCTGGTAGACGGAGATATGGATGATGATCAAAACGCCAAAATAATGGCGAGGGAGACAGGCAGGCTGCGAGCGTCACTTGAGGCGGCGGAAGGTGCTGCCGTAAAACTGTGTTTTTTTCATTATCCGCCCAGATTCAAAAGCATGGCATGCAATGAGCTCATAGCTGTATTAAACGAGTACGGCGTTAAAAACTGCTGGTATGGACATATACACAGTCACGGTCACCGTTATGCCGTTCGCGGTGAAGTAGAGGGTATTTTCTATAATATGATCTCTGCGGATTTTGTAGATTTCACGCCTCAAAGAATAATGAATTAGATTTTCTTGCATGTGCCGCTGAAATCTGTTATAATACCGTGCGAACCGGTATGTACTTAAATGGTGGAGGATATTGTTTTGAAACTAAAAAGTTGCGAGGTCTTGGAAAAAAATCTGGCTGATCTGATTATAGAGGTCAGCGCCGAAGAATTTGAATCGGCAATGAACGACGCGTTCAAAAGGAGCAGGAACAGTATTTCGGTACCCGGTTTCCGGAAAGGAAAAGCTCCGCGGAAGATAGTTGAGAGGATGTACGGTGCGTCGGTTTTCCACAATGAGGCCCTGGATATCATCATGCCGGAAGTTCTGACTTTTGCTGTGAAAGAATCCGAACTTCGTATTGTTGATTTCCCTCAGTTAAAAGACGTTGATATCAAAGAGGGCGACAGCGAGGTAGGAGCAGAGATTTTAATTTCCGTGCCTTTGTATCCCGAGGTCAAGCTCGGTGAATATAAAGGACTGACCGCCGTTAAACCCGAAGTTCAGGTTCCTGATGAAGAGGTCGATATTGAAGTTGAGAGCGTCAGACAACGCAACGCCCGCATTGAGGCAGTTGATCGCGCAGCGATTTTAGGCGATATAGCAGTCATTGACTACGAAGGTTTTGTTGACGGAGAGGCCTTCGAAGGCGGGAAGGCTGAAAACTATGAACTTACGCTGGGATCAAACGCTTTTATTCCGGGATTTGAAGACGGGCTTCTCGGTATGGAAGCCGGTCAGGAACGTGACGTTAATCTCACTTTCCCGGAAGGTTATACTGATCAGCTTTCGGGAAAACAAGCCGTATTTAAGGTCAAACTTAACGAACTAAAAGAAAAACTCCTGCCCGATCTTGACGATGAGTTTGCTAAGGATGTGTCCGAATTTGATACTCTCGATGAGTATAGAGCAGACATCAGGGAAAGAATGTTGAGCGAGAAACAAAAAGAATCAGACGCCGCTTTTGAAAGCGTGCTGCTGGAACAAATAGTTCAGTCAATGGAAGCTGAAATTCCGGAAGCGCTTATAGATAAGCAGTTTGAAACCTCAATGAAGAATTTTGCGCAGCAGATGTCCGCTTACGGCATAGAGCCTGAAGTATATCTCAGAATGATAAACACAGATCCTGAGGCTTTCAGTTATAATATGAGGCAGCAAAGCGAAAAACAGGTTAGTGTACTTCTCGCACTTGAGAAAATATCCGAACTTGAAAAGATCGAAATCACTAAAGAAGAGATAGACAAAGAGTACAACGAGATTTCAACGCGCTATGATATGGAACTTGATAAGGTTATGGAGTCGATCGTTGAGGAAGACGTCACACATGACCTCAAGCTGAGGCGCGCTTCCGCAATCGTGGTAGAAAACGCGATAGCGGAAACGGAGAAGAAACCGGCGGCTAAAGAAAAAAAGAAGACAGAAAAGAAGCCGGCGGCGGAAACAAAGGAAGATGAGCCGGCAATCGAAGAAGATGTAAAACCTAAACCAAAAAAGACAACAGCAGCAAAGAAAACTGCAGAAACTAAGTCTGAGTCATCGGTTGAAGAAACGCAAGAGCCAAAACCGAAAAAGCCAGCGGCTAAGAAAACTGCAAAAGCGGATGCCGGTAAGACAAATGAAGGAGATGAAACGAAATGAGTCTGGTCCCATATGTAGTTGAACAGACCGCGCGCGGCGAGCGTTCTTATGATATTTTTTCAAGGCTTCTTAACGATCGTATTGTATTTCTTAGCGAGGAGGTCAACGACACGACTGCCAGTCTTGTAGTAGCGCAACTGCTCTATCTTGAAGCGCAGGACCCGGATAAGGACATACAATTTTACATAAACAGCCCCGGCGGGTCTGTTACTGCGGGTTTTGCAATATATGATACTATGCAGTACATCAAGGCGGATGTTTCGACTATATGCATCGGCCTTGCGGCGAGCATGGGAGCTTTCTTGCTGTCTTCCGGCGCCAAAGGCAAGCGCATAGCCCTGCCGAACGCCGAGATAATGATACATCAGCCGACCGGCGGTTTCAGAGGACAGGCTACAGACATACAGATTCACGCGGAAAAGATACTCCGGACTAAAGCCAGGCTGAACAAGATACTTGCAGAGAACACTGGTAAATCCGTTGAAGACATCCGCGAAGCCTCTGAACGCGACAACTTTATGACCGCCGATGAAGCCAAAGATTTTGGGATCATTGACAACGTAATATTCAAAAGATAGGTAACTTAAAATAATGGCGAGAAATAACGATGGTAGAGGCGTGCGCTGCAGTTTCTGCGGCAAGCGTGAGGATCAGGTAGACCGTATAATAGCAGGGCATGGGGCGTCATACATTTGCTGTGAATGTGTTTCCCTGTGTACAAGCTTGCTTGGCGAAGAGTATATACCGATATCTTTAATGCACCCTGAAAGAGAAATAATAGATTTTGGGCGCATTCCGAGGCCTGCGGAGATACGCGCCACACTTGACGATTACGCCGTAGGGCAGGAACATGCAAAGATCGCGCTGTCCGTTGCGGTGTATAATCATTATAAGCGACTGTTATTTCAGGAAAACGGTGATACCGAGCTGCAAAAGAGCAATATTTTGCTGATAGGTCCGACGGGTTGCGGTAAAACGCTATTTGCCCAAACCCTCGCAAGAATACTTAAAGTTCCGTTTGCGATCGCAGACGCTACAACGCTTACCGAAGCGGGATATGTAGGCGACGATGTTGAGAACATTCTGCTGCGGCTTATACAGGCCGCCGATTACGATATAGAAGCCGCTCAGCAAGGAATAATCTATGTCGATGAGATAGACAAGATAACGCGAAAGAGTGAGAATGTATCAATAACAAGAGATGTGTCCGGCGAGGGCGTACAGCAGGCGCTGCTCAAAATACTTGAAGGTACGGTGGCTAATGTCCCCCCGCAAGGCGGCCGGAAACATCCGAATCAGGAATTTATCACCATCGACACGACCAACATCCTGTTTATCTGCGGCGGCGCATTTGAAGGGATAGACAAAATAATAGAAAACAGGCTTGACAAAAAGAGCATAGGATTCGGCGCTGAGATAAAAAGCAAAAAAGAAAAAGATATTGGCGAGATACTTAAGGATATCCAGTCGCACGACCTGTTAAAGTTCGGTCTGATACCTGAGCTTATTGGCAGGATACCGGTGATAACACCGCTTGAATCGCTGTCAAGAGATGACATGGTAAGGATTCTGACAGAGCCAAAGAATTCACTTGTCAGACAGTATACTACGTTGTTCAGTTATGATAAAGTTGCGCTGGAATTCACTTCGGACGCTCTGGAAGCAATCGCGGATCGCGCCATTGAGATGGATATGGGCGCCCGGGGTTTGCGGAGTATCATGGAAAAAGCGATGCTCAGGTTGATGTATGATATCCCTTCTGACAAAAAGATAGAGAAAGTAACAATTACTAAAGACTGTATTTTGGGGACCGCTCCGCCTGTGATCAGAAGACGCGCCAAACCGCAAATCGATCCCGACGTTGTATCGGCCAGTTAGGGATCAGGAATATAAGTTTATAAGAGAAAGAGCCGCGCTTATCGCTGCGGCTTTTTCAGAAAACAGTCCCCGAGGAGGACACCCCATGTATGAGAATTTTGAGATGATTACCGAAACGTTGCCGTTACTTGCTTTACGCGGGCTATCGGTGTTCCCGAACATGCTGCTGAACTTTGACGTTGAGCGCAGTATATCTACAGGTGCGCTTGACGCCGCATCAGACGGCGACAGGAGGATTTTCCTGCTTGCGCAGAAAGATATTACAAAGGAGACCCCATCCGAGCGGGATTTGTATAAAATCGGCACGATTTGTTATGTTAAGCAGGTCCTGAAAATACCCGGCGGCGGCGTTAAAGTACTTGTCGAGGGTAAGACTCGAGCGAGGCTTATTTCGATGCGCGGAGAACGGAAATACTACCTCGCTGAAGTCGAGCCGATCCATGAAGAGACCGTAATAAAAAAAACTGTGAGAATAGAAGCGCTTATACGTAAATGTATCAATCTGTTTGACACATACGCGGCGCTTTCGGCGAGCGTTTCAAAAGAGACAGTTCTTGCCCTTTTTACGATTTCCGAACCCGGCAGTATAGCCGACTTTATTATACAAAACATGTATACAAAACCCGAGAAAAAACAACTGGTGCTGGAGACAATAAAGCCGATCAAACGCCTTGAGATCATTTGCGATATGCTCGCGCGAGAGATAGAAATACTTGCAATTGAAAGGCAGATCGACGGAAAACTCCGGATGAGGCTTGAAAGCAATCACAGAGATCATATTTTGCGGGAACAGTTAAGAGTCATTCAGGCCGAACTGGGTGATGAAGGCGGAGAGCTCAATGAGTTTCAAATGTACAGGGAGCAGATCATAGAGCTGGGTCTGGACGAGGAAATCGAAAAGAAAATCCTAAAAGAAGTGTCAAAGCTGGAAAAGCAGAGCTTTGGCTCCGCCGAAGCTTCCGTTTTGCGTAACTATCTTGACCTATGCCTTGAACTACCGTGGAATAAAACAACAAACGAGCGCATAGACATTATCGCTGCGCGAAAAATATTAGACGATGATCATTTTGGTCTGGATAAGGTCAAAGAGCGGATTATAGAATTTTTAGCCGTAAGGCAGTTATCACCAAACGTCAGGGGTGCGATCATTTGCCTGGTAGGCCCGCCCGGTGTCGGTAAGACGTCTGTCGCTATCAGCGTGGCCGGCGCACTGAACAGAAAACTTGCCCGGCTGTCCCTAGGCGGCGTACACGACGAGGCTGAGGTACGCGGACACAGAAAAACATATGTAGGGGCAATGCCGGGCAGGATAATAGCGGCTGTCAAGCAAGCCGGAAGCCGCAATCCGCTGCTTCTGCTGGACGAGATCGACAAGCTTGGCCGCGATCACAGGGGAGATCCCGCGTCTGCGCTTTTAGAAGCGCTTGACCCCGAGCAAAACGCTGCTTTCCGCGATCATTATCTTGAAGTGCCTTTTGACCTTTCTGACGTTATGTTCATAACTACAGCAAATACTACCTCAACGATACCGAAACCCCTGCTTGACAGGATGGAGGTCATTGAGCTGGCAAGTTATACCGACATGGAAAAACTTGAAATTGCAAAACGTCACCTGATACCCAAGCAAAGAAAAAAACACGGACTGACCGGTTATCAGTTGAAGTTCAGAGATGAAGCTATACTTGAAATGATATCGAGTTACACGCGCGAATCGGGTGTTCGTTTATTGGAACGCGAGCTGGCTGCGGTATGCCGGAAAACCGCTACAAAAATCGCATCAAAAGAGCTAAAATCCGTGTCACTGAATACAGGCATGCTGGAAACCTTTCTTGGCGTCAAAAAGTATAAACCTGAGATGATTTCCAAGGGTTTTGAGATCGGTTTGGCTAATGGTTTGGCGTGGACGAGAACAGGCGGTTCGGTGCTTGAGGTGGAAGTCAATGTTATCCCGGGAAGCGGAAAGCTGGAACTGACGGGAAATCTTGGCGACATGATGAAGGAGTCGGCTCAAGCGGCGGTTTCGTATATACGCAGCAGGGCTGAGAAGCTGGAGATCGACCCGGAGTTTTACAAGACGCATGACGTTCATATCCACTTTCCGGAAGGAGCTATACCAAAAGACGGGCCTTCAGCCGGTATTACGATGTGTGTAGCTGTTATATCCGCGCTGTGTAACGCCCCTGTTCGGCGCGATATTGCAATGACAGGAGAGATAACTCTGCGAGGGCGCATTTTAAAGATAGGCGGTTTGAAAGAAAAAACCATGGCGGCCATGCGGGCAGGCGTCAAGACGGTCATCATTCCGTCCGAGAATGAAGCTGATCTTGAAGAGATAGATCAGACCGTTCGCCGGGCGCTGGATTTTATCACAACCGACAATATAGACGGTATTTTAGACGTTGCGCTTGATTTTTCCAAAGCCGGCAGCTCGCGTTTTTCGATACATAACACGCAGTGCAACGTTAATTCGGAATTCGGAATTCAGAATTCGGAATACAACCGGATCCGTAATTAAATATGAACTTGCATAAAGCAGAGTTTGTCAAATCGGCGGCGGTGCCGCAAGGTCTTATCAAAGACGGGCTGCCGCAAATAGTGTTTTCGGGAAAATCGAACGTCGGTAAATCTTCGGTGATCAATAAGTTATTAAACCGGAGAAACTTTGCCCGCGTCGGAAACACACCGGGAAAAACCATACACATAAACTATTTTCTCATTGATGCGACAGCCTATTTTGTAGATTTGCCGGGATATGGTTACGCAAAGGGCGCGAAGTACGAACGCGAGCGCTGGTCAAAGCTGATGGGCGCTTATTTTTCCGGCAGCGATCACATCACCCTGGGGGTTATGATAGTTGATGCGCGTCACAAGCCCACAGCAGATGACGAGACGATGGCAAGGTGGTTCAAGTCGACGGACTGCCCTGTCGTCGTAATTGCAAATAAGATCGATAAGGTAAAAAGCAGCGAAAAAGAGGCTAACATAACAACTATCCGAGATACGCTTGATTTTAACGAACATACGCGAATTATTCCTTTTTCAGCGGAAAAAGGTACGAACAGGGAAGTGCTTTTGGAGGAAATTAATGACGTTGTAAAGATTTGGCATGATATCAATTCGGAATTCGGAATTCGGAGTTCGGAATAGGGGAGCGTAAAATTGTCTGAAATTCTTCAAAATCTTGATTGGTCGGTACTTACCGGGATATTGCTGTCAATAATACCTGTTCTTTTTTGTATCACCATCCACGAACTTGCGCATGGCATCACGGCTTACTGGCTTGGAGACAGGACGGCTAAAGATATGGGCAGACTGACCCTTAACCCCATAAAACACATTGAGATATTCGGACTTCTGATGATGGCCGTTTTTGGTTTCGGATGGGCAAAACCCGTACCTATCAATATGATGAACTTCAAAAGGCCCAAAAGATATATGGCTGTCACGGCGATTGCCGGTCCTGTATCGAACCTGATTCTGGCTGTATTTATTCTTATTATTTTTGGTCTTCTGTATACACCGCTGGGCGGTATGTACGCGTCGCAGGGTTCCGCATCCGGTATTGCTCTTGCGATGATCCAACGTACAGCCTATCTGAGCGTAGCGCTGGCGGTGTTTAATATGATACCGATACCGCCGCTTGACGGTTCGAAAGTGCTTTTTTCGCTCGTATCCGATAAGACATATTATAAACTCATGCGTTATGAACGTTATGGGATGATCCTGCTTATCCTCTTTGTTTCAACGGCTTTTTTTAGTTCGACAGTCGGCTTTGCGGTAACGAACCTGTTCGATAGGCTTCTTGTCATAGCCCAAACCGCTTACAACCTGGTTAATTAAACTATGGAACACCCTGTCTTTAAACTGGAAGGTATCGTTAAAACTAAAGAAGAGGCTGAGGACTTTGAAGGTCCGCTCACGCTGATACTTTATCTTTTGAGCAAGGATAAGATAGAAATCAGGGATATAAGTATTTCTCTTATTCTTGATCAATATCTTGAATATCTTGAAGAAATGGCCGAACTTAACCTTGATATCGCCAGCGAATTTGTAGCGATGGCTTCCCATCTGGCTTATATCAAATCTAAAATGCTGTTGAGCGGCGATGAAGAGGTCTCTGAACTTGAGCAATTGATGAATTCGCTTGAGGAATTGCAAAGGGGCGATATATACGTTCAGATCAAGTCCGCCGCAGAGATACTCTCAGGTATGTACTCACGCGGAGGCGCAATGATAGCCGGACCGCCGGAATATCTGCCGACTGATACTCAATATGGGTACTCACATTGCGGCGACGACCTTTTGGAAGCGGTCGTCCGCGTTTTAGGCAGGGATAAAGTCAGAATCGACAGTATTAATACTCGGGTACCGGCCTACCCCCTGCGGAGTTTATACCCGATCAGCGAAAAGACTGCCGAGATACTGGAAAGACTCAGATTAAGCGGCAATATGTCAGTTTGGGTTTTGTTTTATGAGAGCAAAAGCCGCGCGGAACTCATCGCCGCGCTCGTCGCCGTATTGGAACTGTGTAAACTCGGAAGCGTATTTTTGATAGGCGATGGGGATGATATGGTTATTTCAGGGAATTCGGAATTCGAAATGCGGAATGCGGAATAGTTTTAATGCATAATGCATAATAGGGGACGGGAGTTTTATTTTGGAAGGGTTTGATTTAGAGGCGGCGATTGAGAGTATACTTTTTGTTTCGGGAGAACCGGTGAAGTTGTCGCGGATAGCGGCGGTGCTCGGAGTAGGCGAGTTCGAAGCCGAAGCGGCGGCTAACAGGATGCGTGATAAGCTCAGCTTTCATCGGCGCGGGATAAGGCTTGTCAAGCTTGATGGATCGGTTCAGTTGCTGTCCTCGCCCGACTATGCCGACTATATCAGGCTTGCTCTTGAGGTTAGGAAACCTCCCCAATTATCTCATCAGGCGCTTGAAGTTTTGGCTGTCGTCGCATATTTTCAGCCTGTAACAAAGGCGTATATAGAGCAGATAAGAGGCGTTGACAGTTCCTATACAGTTGGGTTGCTTCAGGAACGGGGCCTTATCGAAACATGCGGACGCCTGGCCGCTCCAGGGCGGCCCATGCTTTACAAGACAACCCATGTTTTTTTGAGTACGTTCGGACTCGAAGCGCTCCGCGACTTACCGGAGCTGCCGCAAATTAATGACGACGGTGATGATCAGAAAGTCAGCATCCGCAGCGCGATAATGGAACTTAAAACAAAGGAAGAAAGCCATTTGCTTGAGGAAACAGAGGTAGTATGATTACTTTAGGCGTTATTGTGTCTATACTTGTAATTATCATACTGTTACGTTTCGGCGTTATTGCCGAATATGACGAAAACGGCTTTACATTACGCGCCCGCGTTGGGCCGCTTAAGATACGGATCATACCTCAGCGTTTAACTTCACCCGAGGATATCAAAAAGAAAGCCGAAAGGAAAGCCAAAAGGAAAGCTATTAAAAAGGCGAAAAAACTTAAGCAAAAAGCAAAAAAGGCGCAGGATGCAGTAAGACCGGGTTTAGCGGAAGTGTTTTTTACGATGCTTTCATCCGCAAAAGAGACGTTTCGACGCATGAAACGGCGACTGTTAATAAAGGAACTCACTATCTACTATACTTCCGGCGGGAAAGACCCATGTGTGGCGGCTATGTCATTCGGCGCGGCAAACGCCGTAATCGGTGCTATTGTGCCTGTTTTAGAAAAGAACTTTCGCATCAAACGCCGGGATTTACGTGCGAGCGCCGACTTTGACTCGGATAAGCAGATGATTTATTTTAAGGCTGTTATTTCTCTTGCCGTGTGGGAGGCAGTTTATATATCTTTTGCCATACTGCCTGCGATAATAAAACTAAACAGCGGAAAGGATGTACAAGAGGATGGAAAAACGACCGATAAGTGATTTAATGGAAACAACTATGCAAAAAGTCAGAGAGATGATAGACGCCAACACTATTGTAGGCGAGCCGATCACAACTGCCGATGGGATCACGTTGATACCTGTCTCAAAGCTGACTTTGGGTTTGGCCGGCGGCGGGTCGGATTTTGCCAAGAAACAGGAAACGCAAAATGGGTTTGGCGGAGGCATAGGAGCAGGGGTTAAGATTGAGCCCGTAGCCTTTGTTGTGGTCAGAGGAGAGAGTATCAGACTGCTTCATGTTGCGGCGCCTGCGGAATCGACTTTGGACAGAGTCATAGAGACGGTTCCGGAGATCATTGACAAAATCACCGATTTCATTGACAGAAACAAAACAGACGAATAATGTCCGGACATATGCCGCAGCGTCTGCAAAAGATACTTTCGGCTCATGGTGCGGCTTCGCGGCGTGAGTCGGAGAGGCTTATCCTTAACGGGCGCGTCACTGTTAACGGTATCACAGCAAAAATCGGCGATAGCGCTATGTTCGGAATAGATGAAATAGCCGTAGACGGTGCGCCGCTTAAGCCTTTGAGTCAGCCGGTATACATAATGCTTAATAAACCCCGGGGTTATGTTACAACGATGAGCGACGAACAGGGAAGAAAGTCGGTTGCCCATCTGACAGCGGACTTGGGAGAGAGAGTGTATCCTGTCGGCAGACTTGATATGAACTCCGAAGGCTTGCTGATCATGACCAACGACGGGGATTTCGCATACTCCGTTATGCATCCGTCGCATAATATTGAAAAGACCTATGAAGTCAAAGTGCGCGGCAACCTTGAAACTGCACTTAAACTGCTGCGCCGCCCGATTGAGATAGATTCAAGGACTGTCCAGGCAATATCGGTAAAGCTTAGAGATGGTCTGACAAATGACCCGTCTTTACTCATTACTATTCGGGAAGGACGAAACAGGCAAATCCGAAAAATGTGTTCTTCATGCGGTCTGGTTGTCAAGTCTCTGAAACGTGTTTCGATAGGAAGACTTAAGCTGGGAGCGCTCAAACCCGGTAAATGGCGTTATTTAACTGATGAAGAGGTTTTGTTTTTTATTGAAAAATAATGGTGTGCAAGATGACTGATGTTGTCGTGATAGGCGGCGGCGCTGCCGGTATGCTTGCTTCTGCTGTCGCGGCGGAGCGCGGATCACGTGTCGTGCTGCTCGAATGCGGACCCAAATTGGGAACTAAGCTACTCATTACGGGAAAAGGCAGATGCAACCTTACAAATAACTGCGATGTCGGCGAGGCGCTGGATAACATCCCGACAGGCGGCAGCTTTTTGCGAAGCGCGATTACGTCTTTTACACCGCGCGATGCAATGGAACTTTTTACTTTGCTTGGCGTTCCTCTCAAAACAGAACGCGGCAACCGCGTTTTCCCCGAGTCTGGCAAAGCGTCGGACATCGTCCTGGCGCTCAACCGCTATATGGAAAAAACAGGCGTTAATGTCAAACACGCCGCTGCAAAAGAACTGGCATTAAAAGATGGACGTGTAACGGGCGTAAAAACAACAAACGGTTTAATAGTCTGCGATCGTGCGATACTCGCAACAGGCGGAAAGTCTTACCCGGCTACCGGTTCTACCGGCGATGGTTATATTATGGCCGGTAAAGCAGGCCACAATATAACAACTCTGCGCGGCTCGCTTGTCCCACTGGAAGATAAGTCTGATGTATGCGCCCGGATGCAGGGGTTGACATTAAAAAATGTCGGAATTAAAATCTATGATGGGGGTAAAAAGTATATTTATAAAGACTTTGGCGAACTCTTATTCACGCATTTTGGTATTTCCGGGCCTCTCACGCTTTCCGCAAGCGCGCATATGCGTTCGTTCGGCGAAAAAAAGTATTCGGTTGTTATCGACCTGAAACCCGCTCTGGACGAGAAAAAACTTGATAAGCGAATACTGAGGGATTTTGAAAAATACTCAAACCGTGATTTTGCAAACGCGCTCGGGGATCTTTTAAACAGATCGATGATACCGGTGATCATCGAAAGATCAGGTATACCGCCTGATACAAAAGTACATTCGATCAGCCGCGGTCAAAGATCGGATCTATTGCGTCAAATCAAAGAGTTTCAGATCAATATAAGCGGACCAAGACCGTTAGAGGAAGCGATAATAACTTCAGGCGGCGTCGATTTACGCGAAATAAACCCAAAGACTATGGAGTCTAAGCTGGTGAAAGGATTGTACTTCGCCGGTGAAATAATAGACGCTGACGCATATACCGGCGGTTTTAACCTGCAAATAGCGTGGTCAACTGCGTATGCGGCAGGGAAGGGGGCAAGCAATAATTTTAGTTGGTGAAATGCTGGATAATGCATAATGCATAATGCATAATGCATAATTAATTCGGAATGCGGATTTATTTTGCTTTTAGACTGACCACTGACCACTGCGTAGCTGACCACTGATAACTGATAACTGATAACTGCGCAGCTTGAGAAGAAGGGGAGAATTATTATGGAGAGCAGGAGTGTTGCTTTGGATGGGCCGGCGGGGGCGGGGAAGAGTACCCTGTCGAGGATGGCTTCTAAGCATTTGGGGCTTATTTATGTCGATACGGGCGCTTTGTACCGTTGTATAGGGTTGTATGCGCTGCGGAAGAACGTTTCATCTACGGATTTAGAAGGCGTTTCTAGGCTTTTGCCTGAAATAGAGCTGGAGATGAAATATGAAGACGGGCTTCAGCGTATGTTCCTTTGCGGGGAGGATGTTACGGAAAAGATACGTTTGCCCGAAGTTTCGGGTTATGCGTCTGACGTTTCGGCATTACCTCCGGTGCGGTCCTTTCTGCTGTCCATGCAGCGGGAGATGGCGCATAAGTACGATGTGATCATGGACGGGCGGGATATCGGGACAGTTGTGCTTCCCAACGCCGGTCTGAAAATATTTTTGACAGCAAAGCTTGAAACCCGCGCGAAAAGGCGGTATGATGAGTTATGTGAAAAAAATATCGAAACGACCTTCGAAGAGGTTTACCATGATATGTCGATAAGAGACAAAAATGACAGTGAACGTGAAGCCGCACCGTTAAAGGCAGCGGAAGATTCGGTTTTGCTTGACACGACAGAGTTGAATCTTGAAGAGAGTTTTAAGGCCCTGTGTGAGCTGATTGTCGCAAAGTTTGATAAATAATAAAAGGGCGTGGTGATTTGAAAGAGAACTACAGGTTTTACAGAGGCTGTTACCGTATTGTACGCGCTTTAGTTGGTGTTGTTTATTGGCTGAGAGTTACCGGCAGGGAAAATGTTCCCGAAGGCGCGGCTATTGTTTGCGCGAATCATTCCAGTATGATCGACCCTTTTTTAATTGCGTTTGCTTTTGGTATAGACTGTCATATGCATATTGTCGCTAAAGTCGAGCTGTTCAGGATACCTGTTCTGTCACCTATCCTGAAGAAATTAGGAATGATAAGCGTAGACCGCGACATATCCGATGTGACCACGATCAGGAATGTGCTTACATATCTTAAAAACGGCGAGAAAGTATTGATCTTTCCGGAAGGAACGCGCACATCGGAAGACGACGCTATTTCCGCAAAAAGCGGAGCTGTCAAGATAGCAGAGCGCACTAAAGTTCCGCTTATACCGGTTTATTTGCCGCGCAAAAAACCTCTGTTTAGCAAGGTTCCTATCGTTATAGGGGAGACATATACTGTTGAAAATCTCAGTTGCAGACGTTCCGCAGAAGATTACCTTAAACTTGCGGGCGTCTTAATGGGCAAGATAAAGGCTCTTAATCCGCTTTTTCGCACAGGCGGCGGTTTGGTATGAAAATCATTGTTGCTGAGTCAGCCGGGTTTTGCTTTGGGGTGCGCCGTGCGGTTGCCATGTGCGAAGAAGCGGCCGACAAGTATCCGGGCTGTTTAACGCTAGGGCCGATAATCCACAATGATCACGTCATACACGAGCTTAGCATGAAAGGCGTTTTAACGATACCGGATATATCCGATATCCCACACGGCAGCACGGTGGTCGTGCGATGCCACGGAGCGGGAAAATCAGATTTTGACGCACTGGCCTCAAAAGGCGTAAATATCATTGACGCGACATGTCCTGAGGTAAAGAGAATACATGATATCGCTCAAAGTGAGTCCGCCGGGGGACGAACCGTTGTTATTATAGGCCAAAGGCATCATCCGGAGGTCGTCGCTATTGCGGGATGGTGCGACAGGTTTGAAGTATTTGAGACTCTTGAGGAATTGTCGCAATGGCTTTGTCAAGATAATAACGCCCAAAAGCCGCTGAGCCTCGTATCTCAAACCACGAATATTGATACTGTTTATAACTCATGTGTAGAATTAGTAAAAAAGTTGTGTACAAATCATAGAATCTTTGATACAATATGCCTTGCTACGTGTAAACGCCAGCATGAGGCTGAGCAAATCTCTAAAATCGCCGATCATATGATCGTTATTGGCGGGAAAAATAGCGCGAACAGCCACAAACTTGCTGAGATATGTAAGGAGCACTGCGCCGAGGTCATTTTTGCCGAAAGCGCAGACGAACTTATAAGCGTAGATACACATGGCACTGTCGGAATCACTGCCGGCGCTTCGACGCCTGCGTGGATAATTAAGGAGGTTGTCAGCAAGATGAGCGAAGAGAACAGACTAGAAGACTCTCAATTAGAGCCGGAGGAGCTTAAAACCCCTGCCGAGTCGGAGTGCACCGTACAGGAAGATGTTTCGGTCATTCAGGAAGAGCAGGTTGTTAAGCACGATGTTCAAAATGTCGTGGAAGAAATTAAACCGCTTCAGCCGGTGAGTGAAGATTCCCCAGCAATAACAGAGGAATCTCAAACGCTTCTCCCTGTCGACACAGAACAGGAACCTGTCCTCACAACTTCCGAATCGACTGCTTCAGAAGAGGATTCGGCTGTGGACAATAACGCAAATGACTCTATTCCAGCAGTTTCCGTTCCGGAGACCTTTGAAGAAATGCTCGAAAAATCAATTAAAACTTTACATACAGGCGAAAAAGTGACGGGTGTAATAACCTCAATCACCGCGACTGAAGTATCCGTCGAACTGGGTACAAAACAGTCGGGGTATATCCCGATCAGCGAGTTTATCGACGACTCTAACGGCAATATCGAGGATATTATCAAAATCGGCGACACGATAGAAACTTTTGTTATGCGAGTCAATGATGTTGAAGGGATGGTTATGCTGTCCAAAAAGCGTCTCGATGCCATAAAAAATTGGAACGATATTGACGCCGCGAAAGAAAATAAAACGATCGTTGAGGGTGTTGTTACAGAAGAGAATAAAGGCGGGGTCGTTGTTAATGTCAAGGGCGTCAGAGTGTTTATACCCGCTTCGCAAACGGGGCTTCCCAAGTCTTCGCCAATGACCGAACTTCTCAAAAAGACAGTCAAGCTGCGTATCACGGAGGTCAATCAATCAAGAAGGCGCGTAGTCGGTTCTATACGCGCGGTCCAGATAGATCAACGCCGTGAGAAGTCCGATCAGCTATGGAACGAAATTGAAGTCGGTAAGCAATACGATGGCGTTGTCAAGTCAATGACTTCCTATGGTGTTTTCGTTGATATCGGCGGGGTTGACGGTATGATACACATTTCGGAACTGAGTTGGACACGTATTAAGCAGCCCAGCGAAGTGTTGTCAGTGGGTGATGAAGTCTCCGTTTATGTGCTTTCATATGATAAAGACAAAAGAAAAATATCGCTTGGTTATAAAAAGCATGAAGACAATCCGTGGACGAAGTTCACGACGCAGAATGCCGTTGGCGACGTAGTTAACGTTAAGATCGTCAAAATGATGCCATTCGGCGCTTTTGCGGAAATATGCCCCGGAGTAGACGGCCTTATCCATATTTCTCAGATAACCGATCATCGCATCGGCCTTCCGTCGGAGGTTTTATCGGACGGCCAGCTCGTTGACGTAAAGATCACCGAGATAGACAACGACCGCAAAAAGGTTTCGCTGAGCATCAGAGCACTGATCTCACCATCTTCACAACCCCTTACAGAAAAAGAGATCGCGGCGGCAGCTAAAACCGACAACACTCCGGTAATTGTCTACGACACAGACGCGCCGCCGGAACCTGAAACGGAGGTCATTGAAGCAGACACGGAAACCGCAGAATCGACAATTCCGGCGGAAGAGGAGGCTGAACCCTAACCGTGTAGTTTACAATTTTGAGCAGATTGGGAGAGAACTGAATTATGTTTCACATCGGTGATATGATTGCCCATCCAATGCACGGAGCGGGTGTTATCGACAGTATTGAAGAAAGAAAAATGGACGGCTGCACGCGATTATATTATATTCTGAAAATGCCCGCCGGCGGAATGGTAGTCATGATCCCGACAGAGAGCACAGAACAGATAGGGGTCAGACCGATAGTCGATTCCGAGGAAGCGGACGCTCTTATGGACTCTATTCCTCAAATTAACGCTGAAATGACGCCAAACTGGAACAGGCGTTACCGTGAGAACATGCAGAGGATTAAAAGCGGGGACCTGCTTGAGGTCGCGCGTGTTGTAAAAGGTCTTATGACCAGAGACGTTGAAAAGGGTCTTTCTACCGGTGAGCGCAAAATGCTGCATTCGGCAAAGCAAATACTGATTTCAGAAATAGTGCTGTCAAAAAAGCTCAGCTACGAAGAGGTCGAATCCCGTATTAATGCTGCATTAGTGTAATAACCCAAGCTCCTAGCGGTCAGTGGTCACTAATACTGATAACAAGGCGCGGCGTGCAGACCGCGCCTTTTCGGAGGTGTTACGTTGCATAAGTCAGGCAAAATAACACAAATAGGCGTAAAACTTCTCAAAAAAGTTCTTACGCCTGAGACGCCGCGCTGCTGTGCCGTCATAGCTGCGGCAGGGTCTTCCGAGCGATTTAACAGGGAAGATAAACTGTTTATCCAATTAAACGGAGCGCCGGTTTTGGCCCACACGCTTACCGCTTTTCAAAGAAGCGTGCATATAAACGAGATCGTGCTCGTTACTCGTGAAGAAACACTTGACCGCGCCCAAGAGACATGCGAGCGTTATGGTATTAAAAAGCTGAAAGCGATAATTACGGGCGGGGCGACAAGGCTTGAATCTGTGTTTAACGGTGCGTATGCCGCATCGGATGAATGTAATCTCATCGCAATCCATGACGGGGCCCGCCCCTGCGTAGATGGTAATCTCATCAAACGCACAGTAGATATGGCGGCGAAACATCATGCGGTTGCTCCCGGCATAAGGATCAATTCCACAGTTAAGAGATTTAGCAAAGGTATGATAATCGAAACTATAGACAGGGAAGAGCTGCTTGAGATCCAGACTCCTCAAGTCTTCCAGTCGGATATCATCAAAGCGGCGCTGTCTGTTGCGGTAGAAACTTCACAGGATATTACCGATGATTGCATGGCGGCGGAGCTTATCGGAGTGCCGGTACGCGTCACGGAAGGTTCACGGTTTAACATCAAACTGACGACCCGCGAAGATATTATTGTCGCGGAGGCGATAATCAAATGGTTTGTCAGCCGACGCAAACAGGATAACGCAATACCCCTGTAGGGGTCGGGCTTGCCCATCCCGCAACGCAGACGTAATAAGTAAGAATTAATACGAAATCGGGGGGAACTTATGCGTATTGGGTTTGGTTATGATGCGCATCGCTTAAAAGAAGGGCGAAAATGTATACTTTGCGGCGTAGAGGTCCCCTGTGAATTTGGTCCCGACGGACATTCGGACGCCGATGTTCCGGTACACGCGCTTATGGACGCCATGCTTGGTGCGCTGGCGCTGGGAGACATAGGAATACACTTTCCCGACAGCGATGAGTCTTTTTATATGGCGGACAGTCTTAAGCTGCTCCGAGAAGTATATGCTCTCGTAACTAAGCGAGGATACACCCTGGGTAATGCGGATATAACAATAATTCTTCAGTCTCCGCGTCTTTCCCGGTATATAGAGCAAATGCGGATAAAACTGTCCGACGCGTTAGAGACAGACCTCGGAAATATTAGTGTTAAGGCGACAACAGAAGAAAAGATGGGATTCACAGGCGACGGAACAGGGATCGCGTCAACAGCCGCCGTTTTGCTGATAACTGTTTAAAAACACATTGCCAAATTTTTGATTTTATTGTATGATAACATCGTATTGCACTTAAATGGAGATCTTCTGAATGGAATCTTTTAGAGAATGGCTTAACTTAATAATTGCATTCCTACAGTCGATTGGCCAGACGATCAGATTTTGGGATATTATCGATATCTTGATCATCGCCTACCTCATTTACCGAATTTTGTCCGTCATGAGACGTACAAGCGCAGGCAGCGTCATAAAAGGGATCGTACTGATACTGGTGATTGCCGGTTTGTCTTACATGCTGGAGTTGACAGTGTTGACGTACTTTATTAATCAAACGCTGCAATTGGGTATTATTCTGCTTGTCGTATTATTCCAGCCGGAGCTGAGAAAACTGTTTGAACAGATGGGCAGCAGCAGACTGAATATTTTATTCAGAAAACGCGCAAAACTTGGGAATATTGAGAAAAACATAAACAGCGTTGTTGCGGCTTCCATGGAAATGGCAAAAAGTAAGACAGGCGCGATCATAGTGCTGGAACGCGAGGTCGGACTTAACGACTACGCTGTCACCGGAACAAGAATAGATGCTGATATCTCATCGGAGCTTATCCAAAACATTTTTTACAAAAACTCTCCTCTGCATGACGGGGCGCTGCTTATCAGGGACGACAGGCTGCTTGCCGCTTCATGTATGCTTCCGTTATCCAATAACATCAGCATCGGACGCGATATCGGAATGAGGCACAGAGCGGCGATAGGTATCAGCGAACGGTCAGACGCGCTGTCGGTCATTATCTCAGAGCAGACGGGAACGATCTCAGTAGCGGTGGACGGAATGCTCAAGCGTCATCTCGCAAAAGATACATTCGAAGCGCTGCTCAGAAATGAACTAAATCCCGGCAAGTCCAAGAAAGAAAAAATCAAAAAGCAAAAGCAGAAGGTGAAAAAATAGTGCTTAGAAATACGCTTAATAAAATATTCTCCAGCAGGGTATTCTACATTCTGTTTTCCGTCCTTGTTGCTTTTGTTATGTGGATATATGTAGAGATCAACGAGAACGAGACACTTCCCAGCTATAGAATAACGGAGGTTCCTATAATCTTTCTCAATGAAGACCTGCTCAGAGAGAGAGACTTTATAATATCGTCTATGAGTCCGCAGGCCGTGGCGCTCACTTTCATTGACTGTCCCAGGGCGCTCAGGAATCAGCTTAACAACGGCACGGTTGCGGTCAGGGTCGATCTGGCTGACGTTACAAGTACGGGGTATCAGCTTCTCCCGTTTGAGATTTCGCTTCCAGTCGGCATTACCAGGGCCGCGTTTACAGATATATCCAGATCGGTCGCTAATATTCAGTTTAATATTGACAAGCTGTCCGGAAGACCGATACCGGTCGAAGCCAGATACACAGGCGGCGCGGCAGAGAACTATATTGCAGGGGATGCGGAACTCAATCCTTCAACGATCATGATAGACGGTCCCGAGTCGGTCATACACCAGATCAGCAGGGTTTGGGTACCGATCGAGCGCTCAAACCTCTCAACAACACTTATGGAAGATTTCACTTTCGTACTCCTTGATGAAAACGGCGATGAGCTTGATGAAGCGCTTCGAGATATGCTCACATTAAGTCAGGATACGATACGCGTGACCATCCCTGTCAGCATGATCAAGGAAGTGGCGCTCAGGGTCGATATCGTTGACGGCGCCGGCGCGACTCAGCAGAACACTTTAGTCAACATAGACCCGATGGTCATAACCGTTTCGGGCGATCCGGATGACTTGATGGACTTCAATTCCCTGACGCTTGCCACCATTGACCTTTCAAGGATCGAATTTTCTCACATTGACATGTACGCGATAGGACTTCCGAACGGGATTATAAGTCATTCCGGTCAAACACAAGCGCTAGTCGAAATTGAAATCATCGGTCTTGAAATGCTGATATTAAGCGTTCCTAATCCTCGCGTTGTAAATATTCCGGCGGATCATTCCGTCACCGTGATAACACAAACTCATGACGTAAGGATACGCGGCAGGGCTGAAGATCTTTATAATGAAAGACTGAATGCGGCGAACGTCAGGGTAGTGGCCGATTTGACGGATATCGGTCCCGGCATGCATACGATCCCGGCCAGAGTCTATCTCGACGGAGATGTGGGTAACGTAGGTGTGATAGGCAATTACAGGATCACAGTCTGGATAACGAGCGATCCATAGGGGATTGGATATGTTTGGATATATACGTCCGCTGCAGGGTGAACTTAAAGTCCGTGAGTTGGAGCGATTCAAAGCATGTTACTGCGGACTCTGCCGCACTCTCGGCAGAAGATACGGGCTTACCGCGCGCTTTATCCTCAATTATGAACTTGTGTTCTTATCCATGCTGCTGTGGGATGACAGCGAACCTCTCAAAACACGCCGAAACCGCTGCATTGCCAGTCCATGCAAAAGAGTAAGATACTGTTACGCAAACCCCGCTTTTAACAAATGCGCCGGATACAATGTGATTCTGGCATGGTGGAAACTGCGGGACTCAATAACAGACGAATCTTTTTTCAAATCCGTGCCGCATAGGGTGTTAAAATTTTTTTTGTCAGGCGCTTACAAAAAAGCGGCGAGTTCTTATCCCGAGTTTGACGGCACGGTAAAAAAAGAACTGGGAAATCTTACGGAACATGAAACACTCGGTCATACTTCACTCGACGGTGCTGCTGACTGTTTTGCAAAGATACTGTCCGCCGCAGTACCGGAAGACGCACCGGATACGACGCGCCGGCCTATGCTCGAAATGTTATACCACCTTGGCAGATGGATATACATCCTCGACGCCTGCGACGACTATAAAGAAGACATCAAAGCAGGCCGCTATAACCCCGTGATAACCAAGTTTTCCGCATCAAACGGAGAGCTTGCCGGAGATAGTACCGAGAGACTAAAAACGACGCTGGCCCACTCTAATAATCTGCTATGCTCAGCATTTGAACTATTACCGTCAAACACATGGTCGCAGATAATCAGAAACATTATTTTTTTGGGGATGCCCGATATTTGTCTGCGCGTTTTTGACAGAGACCGGCGTCGCGAGAGGAATGCGGACTAAAAGACCTCAACGCGCGTAATTGACAGATCATTCCACCGCAACAACTTTCGCAGAAAGGCAAAGCAATATGAATGACCCTTACAGTGTGCTCGGCGTTTCGCAAAACGCTTCTGACAGCGAGATAAAAAAGGCATACCGCGAACTCGCGCGGAAGTACCATCCTGATAACTATCACGACAATCCGCTCGCTGACCTTGCTCAGGAAAAAATGAAGGAAGTCAATGAAGCGTATAACAGCATAATGAACAACCGCGAGGGCGGCGTAAACTCCGGCCGCTCGGGAAGCGGATATACCCATGCTTCCGGCGGCAGTACCGAGGGGGCAAAGGTTCGCGCTGCGATAAACGCGGGGAACATCCGATACGCGGAGGAACTGCTTAATGCTTTTCCCGCACGTAACGCTGAGTGGCATTTTCTTATGGGCAGCGTATATTACCGAAAAGGCTGGCTGGAAGATGCCAGACGATACTATCAGACCGCAGTCAATATGGAACCGGGCAACACCGAATACAATCAGGCGCTTATGTTCATGCAGCGGGGCGGGCAGGCATACAGACCGTACGGCGCAGGGCAGCCTGCGGTTCAGGGATGTGACGCTTGCGACTGTTGCGCAGCAATGTTGTGCATGAATATGTGCTGCCGATGTACGCTGGGCTGATATGAATAAGAAAACACGCATCATCACAATTTCCGCTCTCTTTTCGGCGCTTGCGACCGTCTCACTCTACATTGCGTCCGTATGGCCGACGGGTCAATTGGGCCTTGCGGCATTCTCTTCGCTTTTTGTTGCTGCCGGCGTTATAGAAGCGGGACTTAAACCCGGTATATATATATATATAATAAGCTCCGCGATCAGTTTGCTGATTCTTCCGGACAGATCCGCGCCGCTGCTTTTCGTTTTATTCTTTGGGTACTACCCTGTCATAAAAAGTCTGATCGAACGGATCGGGTCTGCGATTCTGCGATGGCTTATCAAATTCTTCGTATTTAATGCGTCGCTGTCTGTTATATACTTTCTGCTTAGTAACCTGATTTTTGACCTTCAGGGCCGCACTCCGGGCATAACAGTGCTATATCTGGGCGGGAACATAATATTCGCTTTGTTTGACCATGGCTTTACTAAAGTCATCTGGTTTTACATAAATCGTTTATCAAATGAGAGTAATCGGACAAGGGGCTGACTATGATAAAGAGTATGACGGGATACGGGAGCGCTAAGGGCGTCTCAGGCAAGACGGAGATAACTATCGAGGTAAAGAGTGTAAACAGCAGGTTTTTAGACTGCACTTTCAAGATGCCGCGCGTCTTGAGCGCAATTGAGGAAACGCTTAAAACAATTGTTCAAACTCATGTTATCAGAGGAAAGGTAGACATTTACATTTCTGTAGATTCATCAAAATCCGACGATATTGATATTAAGCTAAACCGCCCGCTGGCGGAGGCTTATCTCGCCGTGTTTAAAACGATGTCCGAAGAATATGCCCTGTCTAAGACCGTAAGCGTGATGGATTTGGCACGTTTGCCCGACGTGTTACAGGCCGAGAAACGAGAGGCGGATCTCGGGCAGTTGGGCGAGGATATGTCCGGCATCCTTAAAGAAGCGCTTTTGGGTTTTGATGATATGCGCGTGCGTGAAGGACAGAAGTTATCCTCAAATATTCTACAAAGACTTGATGAGATTGAAAGACTGACAAAGCTTACGGAGGAGATATCACCCAGAAGCGTCGCTGAGTACAGAGCAAAGCTGGAAATGAGAATGCGTGAGGTTTTACAGACTGCCGAAGTCGACGATTCGCGTCTGCTTACCGAAGCGGCAATATTTGCCGACCGCGTGGCAATCAATGAAGAGACGGTCAGGCTGCACAGCCATATAGCGCAATTGCGTGATATGCTCGAAAGCCATGACGCCGTGGGCAGAAAGATAGATTTTCTTGTTCAGGAGTTCAACAGAGAAGCTAATACAATAGGCTCAAAAGGAAACGACGGGGAAATGGCAAGAGTGATAGTCGATCTTAAAGCAGAGATAGAGAAGATAAGGGAACAAGCGCAAAATATTGAGTAAGGAACTGTTATGAAGCTTATCAACATTGGATTCGGAAATATGGTTTCGGCGGGCAGGATCATTGTGATCGTCAGTCCGGAATCTGCGCCGATCAAGCGCATAATATCGGATGCGCGGACAAAATCTCAACTTATCGACGCCACATACGGACGGCGTACCAGAGCCGTTATCATCACCGATAACGGATGCATTATACTTTCCGCACTCCTGCCGGAGACTATCGCCGGGCGGTTGAGCAGTAAAAGCGAGCCCTGCACCGGAGAATCCGGCGATGAATGATAAGTCTCAAAAGCGTGTTACATCGCAGCACCGCAAAGGGAATCTGTTTGTGATTTCCGCACCGTCAGGAGCGGGAAAAGGTACGGTTATAAGTAAAGTTCTTCAGCTTCGCCCCGAAATTGTCTTATCCGTTTCGGCGACAACAAGAGCTCCGCGCTCGGGCGAATCGAATGGGACGTCTTATCACTTCGTCACCCGCGATGAGTTTGCCGGGATGATTTCAAACGGCGACTTTCTGGAGTATGCCGAATATGTAGGAGAGTTCTATGGAACACCAAAAAAGCCGATCGAACGATACATTGAGGACGGAAAAGACGTTCTGCTTGAGATAGAAGTACAGGGCGCGAAACAGATAATGGAAAAAATGCCTGAAGCTGTGACCATATTCATCATTCCGCCGGATATTAAAGAACTGGAGCGCCGTTTGAAGGGCCGCGGGACCGACGTTGGTGATAAACTAAAAGCACGGCTCGATATTGCGCTGACAGAACTCAAAGAAAAGGAAAACTACGACCATATTGTTGTCAACGACGACATATTAATCGCGGCAAAAGACGTATTGTCGATAATAGATAACCAGCACTAATACGAAAGGAAATATAAAAATGCTCTATCCATCACTGTCCAGTTTACTTGATCAGGTAAACAGCCGTTATCTGCTTGTTAATATCATCGCCAGACGCGCGAGAGATATATCATCAAACGCCGACTACTACGAAAAGCTGCATGATGATAAACCCGTATCGAAGGCAATCGAGGAAATTGCGGCGGGCGAGCTGCGTGTTACCTTGACGGGGGACTTGCTGTAAAGAGAGGAGAGTTATGGACGGGAGACAGGAGTTTGCCGGGCATGATCATCTCGCTGACACGCCTCTGTATACTGTTGCGAAGCTTGCCGTTTCCGCAGCTGCTTTTGCTATAGACAGGCCTTATGATTATTTGATACCGGATAATCTGGCCGGCGCGGTTGTCCCCGGTGTGAGAGCGCTGGTTCCGTTTGGCGCCGGAAACAGAACAGCAGAAGGTGTGGTGCTTTCTCTTGCTCAGAACAGCGGCCGGCATAAGCTAAAAACGATCGATAGGCTGCTTGACGAAATTCCTGTCTTTACGGAAGAGAACCTGAGACTCGCGATATGGATGAGTGACAGATTCTTTTGCACGGTATTCGAAGCTTTGCGCTCTATGCTGCCCGCCGGCATGTGGTATAAAGACGGCTCTTTACCTCGCAGCGGAAAAACGGTAAGCGCCGCAACTCTGATCGCAGATGTTGAAGAGGTCTCGGCCGCGGCGGCGCAGAGACGCGCGAGAGCACCGCGTCAGGCGGAAGTCCTCGAACTGCTTATCAAGACAGGGAGCATGCCGGTTAAGGATATATGCATGTGTACAGGCGTTTCAGTCAGCGTCGTTAAAGCTCTTGAAGAACTCGGGCTTATTTCAATCGATCAGTATGAAGTATATAGAAGGCCCGCCGTTAAAAAAATCGAGGACCCTAAGCCGATAGTTTTAAATGAGCGGCAGCGTGTTGTTTTTGACAGGATTTCTCCTCTGCTGGGAAGCGGAAAACCCGAAGCCGCGCTTCTTTTCGGTGTGACCGGAAGCGGCAAGACGCTTGTATACATAAAACTGATCGAGGAAACGATAGCAAAGGGCAGATCAGCGATCGTACTTGTTCCGGAAATCTCTTTGACGCCGCAGGTCATGAGCATATTCACTTCATATTTCGGAGATTCTGTCGCCGTATTGCACAGCGCTTTAAGTATCGGCGAAAGGTATGACGAGTGGAAACGCATACAACGCGGCCTGGTGAGTGTTGTTGTCGGAACGCGCTCGGCGGTGTTTGCGCCGGTCAGGGATCTGGGGCTTATAGTTCTTGACGAAGAGCAGGAACACACCTACAAATCAGAAAACAGCCCGCGTTATCACGCAAGAGACGTCGCAAAGTACCGTGTAACACATTCGGACGCGCTGCTTATTCTATCCTCTGCGACGCCTTCCGTAGAGAGCATGTTCAACGCAAAGGAAGGAAAAATCAGCCTGTTTCGCATAGAGAACAGATATAATCAGCAAGATCTGCCAAACGTTCTTATAGCCGATATGAAAAAAGAACTAAAAAACGGAAATACCGGCTCTATAAGCGCCGTCCTTCGCAGAGAACTCGAGATCAATATTGAGCGTGGCAGTCAAAGTATCCTCTTTCTTAACAGGCGGGGTACAAACCCTCTCGTAACCTGCGGTGAGTGCGGATTCATCTTTCACTGCACCGAATGCAGTGTATCGCTGACTTATCATTCCGTCGGCGAGCGTTTGATGTGCCATTATTGCGGCTTTTCGTTTCCTCTGCCGAACTCGTGTAAAGGATGCGGTGGAAAACTCAGGTTTGTCGGCGCGGGAACGCAAAAGGTCGAGACTGAACTGCACAAACTCTTTCCCGGCGTATCGGTCATCCGCATGGACGCCGATGCGGTAACACGCGTTAATTCACACAGTGAAATGCTGTCGCGCTTCAGGGATGAAAGAGTTTCTGTCTTACTCGGTACGCAAATGATAACTAAAGGGCTTGACTTTGAAAACGTAACACTGGTTGGCGTGCTTTCGGCCGACATGTCGTTGTATTTATGCGATTACAGGGCGCATGAAAAGACCTTTTCTTTAATAACGCAGGTGATAGGGCGCTCGGGCAGGGGAGATAAGCCGGGCAGGGCTGTCATACAAACCTTTACGCCGGGCCATGATGTGATAAAACTTTCCTCAAGGCAGGATTATGACAGCTTTTATGACCGTGAGATCGAGTTGAGGCGTTTACTCGGCAATCCTCCTTTTCGCGATATCCTGACTCTGACGGCAACAGGGATAGATGAGAGTGCCGTGAACTCAGCCTGTGCGTGGCTGAAGGCCGCGCTTGAAGCTTACTTCAGGGACACAGTTGATCTCAGCATTATGGGACCCGCTCCCGCGCAGATACCAAAGGTCAAAAACAGATACAGGTACAGGCTGCTTATAAGCTGCAAAAACACGAAGCGTGTCCGTGAGACAGTCGCGCATGCCATAAGAGAGTTTAAGCGCAGTAAACAAGGCCGAGGCGTGACTGTTTTTGCTGATGCGGATTCTTATGATTAAACACATAAATTTAAAACTATAGTTAAGAGGTGACGACTTGGCTTTAAGAAATATCTTACATGACGGCGATCCGCTGCTCTTAAAAAAGAGCCGTATTGTGACCGACTTTAATAAACGTCTCCATGTGCTGCTTGACGACATGCGCGAGACGCTTATAAACGCGGCCGGTTTGGGACTCGCGGCGCCGCAGGTTGGCATTCTTCGCAGGGCTGTTCTGGTAGTTGACATGATCACTGAAGACGGCGACCCGTATGATCGGATAATCGAACTGGTAAACCCTGAAATCATAGAAGAAACAGGCGAACAATGCGGTCAGGAGGGCTGTCTGAGCATACCGGGCGTATATGGCATCGTCCGGCGCCCTCTCGAACTGAGAGTCAAAGCGCAGGACAGATACGGGGAAACTTTTGATATGTGGTGTAAGGATATCACAGCCCGTGCCGTCTGTCATGAGATCGATCATTTAAACGGTGTATTATTCACAACTATAGCGGACAGGATACTCACTGAAGAGGAGATAGAGCGGAATGAGGAATGAGAGGGGGCGCACGGCTTGAAGATAGTATTTATGGGAACGCCGGGTTTCGCCGCTCCGTCGCTCAAGCGGCTTTTTGACGACGGACATGATATCGCCGGCGTTTTTACACAGCCTGATAAACCGCGCAGCAGGGGCATGAAGGTCAGTTTTAGTCCGGTAAAAGAACTCGCGCTGGCTCACGGCACGCCTGTGTTTCAGCTTTTAACACTTAAAGACGGTCAGGCGGAGGAGATACTGCATAAGCTGAACTGTGATATTATAGCCGTAGTCGCTTACGGGAAAATACTTACCCGCGAGATACTCGGAATACCGCCGTATGGATGCGTTAATGTACATGGCTCTGTCCTTCCTAAGTATCGCGGCGCCGCGCCCATACAATGGGCGATCATTAACGGTGAGCGCGAGACAGGGGTAACCACCATGTACATGGCCGAGGAGATGGACGCAGGGGATATTCTGTTGAGTAAGGCATTAGAAATCGGCGAAAATGAAACATCAGATCAGTTGTATGACAGATTGAGTATTTTAGGCGCGGAACTTTTGAGTGAAACGATTCAGGCTATATCTGTAGGAAAGATCTCCCGTATACCACAGATACACGAAGAAGCCACATTCGCGCCTCCGCTGAGTAAGAGCATGTCGCCAATCGACTGGAATGAAAGCGCTTTTGCCATTAAGTGCAAGGTCCGCGGGCTTGCTCCGTGGCCGGCAGCGACTGCCGAATTGGGCGGCGCTGTCTGCAAGATATACTCGGTAGATATAACCGACAAAAAAACTATGAAGAAAAACGGCGAGGTCGTTTCGGCGGGAGAGGCCGGACTTGAAGTGGCCTGTGAAGGCGGTACGGTGATAATAAAAGAACTTCAGGCGCCGGGCGGCAAACGTATGGCGGCTTCGGAGTATCTCAAAGGACATAAGATAGGCAGCCAATGCCGCACATCCACATGACTGCGCGCGAGACGGCGCTGAAGGCGCTCGGAGCTTACCGCCGTGAAAAGACATGGCCGGAAGAGACATTCAGAAAATTGACGCAAAAGACAGGAATCTCCGCGATTGAGACCGCTTTGGCCCTGCAGATAATTAAAGGCGTTTTGCAGAACGTGGCACTCATAGATTATTATGCGGCTTGCTTTTCTTCAATTAAACTAAATAAACTTGAGCCGCTCGTACATGATATTCTCAGAATATCCATATACCAACTGGTTTTTCTCACAAAAATCCCAAAAAGCGCCGCTGTAGACGAGGGCGTAACACTGACAAAAGCTTATTCCAACCCTCGCGCCGCCGGATTTGTAAACGCTGTGCTGCGAAAAACCGCAGATGCCGTTGGAAGCGGCAATCTGCCGAAAATTGAAGCTGATACTGAATTTAAGCGTTTGTCGATAAAATACAGCCACCCGGAATGGTTGATCCGCGAGTTATTTGACGTTTTGGACCCTGAAAACGCCGAAGCGTTCCTCAAATCCAACAATGCGGCGGACATACCCATAACAATTCAAATAAACACTCTGCTTTCAAGCGCAGATGAAACGCTGTCAGTTCTGCGGGCGGAGAATTTGCGTATAACGCGGCATGAGTGGCTTGAAGGTTGTGCAGACATTTTTGGAGCGCGCAGATTTATTAATCTAGGCGCTTATGAGCGAGGACTTTTTTTTGTTCAGGACGCGGCATCCGGACTGGCTGTTATTGCCGCAGACCCTAAACCTGACGATTTTGTCATTGACGGATGTGCCTCGCCGGGAGGAAAGTCTTTCGCCGCCGCTATAGCTATGCAAAATAACGGCCGTGTAGTGGCTTTCGATCTGACCGACAAAAAACTGAGCCGCATCACCGAAGGCGCAAAGCGTCTAAAACTGGATATTATTGAACCCTTAAAAGCCGACGCCTCACTCCCTGACGACAGATTTAAGGAAAGCGCGGACATTGTGCTTGCAGACGTACCCTGCTCCGGCTTTGGGGTGATTCGCAAAAAACCTGATATTCGCTACAAGACTGAAAATGATGTATCCGGCTTGCCTGATATTCAAAAGAGGATACTTTCAAACTTATCATCCTACGTAAAACCCGGAGGTACGCTGCTATATTCGACCTGCACATTCTTAAAACGTGAAAATGAAGATGTTATCGAGTGGTTCTTAGATAACCACAGAAAGTTTTGCACTGATGAGTTTTCGCTTCCCGGCATAGGGCGCGCTAAGGGCGGAAAAATCACACTGTGGCCGCAATTGCACGGGACCGACGGCTTTTTTAAATGCAAAATGAGGATGGCTGAATGAAACATGACATTAAGTCAATGCTGCTTTCAGAGTTGGAGGGGTATGTCGTTTCGACCGGGGAACGCGAATATCGCGCAGGGCAGATTTTCAAGTGGCTGAGAAGCGGCGCGGAGTCATTCAGCGAAATGACCGATCTGCCGGCAGCGCTGCGTGAAAGGCTTGAAAGCGAATTCTGCATCACCGTTCCCGAACTCATAAAAAAGCAGGTCTCAAAGCCGGACGGCACGATAAAGTATCTTTGGCGCAAAAAAGACGGCGCTGAAATCGAGAGCGTGGTCATGGAGTACAAGCATGGAAACACCGTATGCATATCATCGCAAGCCGGGTGCCGCATGGGATGTGTTTTCTGCGCGTCAGCTATCGGCGGCCTTATAAGAAATCTCAGTGCTTCCGAGATGGAAGATCAGGTTCGGTACTCACAGCTTGATTCCGGTAAAAAGATTTCAAATATCGTCCTTATGGGGGTGGGGGAGCCGCTTGACAATTTTGATAACGTCATAAAATTTTTGGAGCTTATCAGGCATCCGGAAGGCATGCATATCGGCGCGCGCCATATCACGGTCTCGACATGCGGAATCATAGAAAACATTGACAAATTGGCTCGTTATGATATACAATTAACCTTGTCGGTATCACTTCACGCACCCGACGATGAGACAAGGTCAAGACTGATGCCTGTAAACCGCGCAACAGGCGTTGACAAGCTGCTTGAGACCTGCGCCGAATATTATCGGGCTACCGGACGCCGTGTATCATACGAATACGCGCTGATAAACGGGATCAACGATTCTCCGCGCCATGCCGCGCTGCTTGCGGATAAACTGAAAAACACAGGAAATCACTTGAATCTTATTCTTTTAAATAAAGTTGACGAGTTTGAATTTTCCGCCTCGGGCGCCGAAGCTGTTAAAACATTTACAAAAATTCTTAAACAAAAAGGCATTAATTTCACGATACGCCGCAGGCTTGGCGGCGACATAGACGCATCATGCGGGCAACTGCGTGGGCGAAACGGGAAATAGTTTGCGAGGACGACATGGAGTTATGGGGAGTCACAAACTGCGGTAAAGTCAGGAAGCAGAATCAGGACGTTTTTAAGATACTTTTCGACGAAGAAAAAGACGTCGCCGTTATTGTCGTCTGCGACGGCATGGGCGGAGCCAATGCCGGAAGCGTAGCCAGTTCAGTCGCCGCTGATGTATTTATGCACCATATGGGCAGATATATTGAAAATCTAGGACCACAGGGCGACATAGCCTCAAAAATGTCAGAAGCTGTGGCCGCCGCAAACAGAGTTGTGTATGATAAGAGCGCCTCTAAAGAGGAGTATGCCGGTATGGGGACGACTTTAGCTGCGGCCATCTCAACGGTTGACGGTGAAGTGATAGCTAATATAGGGGACAGTCGTGTATATCACGTTACAACAAGCAGCATTACTCAGATAACAAAAGACCACTCCGTTGTCGAAGAAATGATAACCAGAGGTGACCTTACGCGTCTGGAAGCGCGCAGACATCCGAAGAAAAACCTGATCACACGTGCTATAGGGGCAATCAGGGAAGAGTTGCCTGACTTATTTTTTCTCAACATGAGCAGCGGTGATCAGATATTACTTTGCTCGGACGGTCTTACAAACGTCGTTTTTGACAGCGAGATATTATTTGAGTTGCAATGCGGCGGCAGCGTTCGCGAGAGCTGCGAAAAACTCATTGAAATGGCTTTGACACGCGGCGCTCCGGATAATGTCACAGCAGTCATATTCAAGAAGTGAGGAACTGTTAATGGACGGCAACGATAAATATGTCGGCAGAGTGCTGGACAATAGATATGAAATGTTGGAGCTTATCGGTACCGGCGGGATGGCGCTTGTTTATAAAGCGCGTTGTCACCGTCTTAACAGGATGGTTGCCGTAAAGATATTAAAAGAGGATCTCGCAGGCGACGAAGATTTTAGACGCCGTTTTCACACCGAATCTCAAGCCGTTGCGATGTTATCGCATCCAAATATTGTAGCAGTTTACGACGTCAGCCGATCCGGTAATGTCGAATATATAGTGATGGAACTCATTGAAGGAATCACTTTAAAACAATATATCAACAGAAAGGGCGTTCTTAACTGGAAGGAAGCGCTGCATTTTGCGACACAGGTTACTAAAGCGCTCAGCCATGCGCATTCACGCGGTATAATACATCGTGATATCAAGCCGCATAATATTATGATCCTTAAAGACGGCAGCGTCAAAGTCGCCGATTTTGGCATCGCAAGACTCCTTACGGTGCAAAACACTCTGACACAGGAAGCGCTGGGTTCTGTACACTACATATCCCCTGAACAGGCTAAAGGCGCATACGTTGATGCGCGTTCAGACATCTATTCGGTTGGCGTAGTTATGTATGAGATGCTCACAAGCCGGTTGCCCTTTGTAGGCGATTCGGCTGTTTCTGTGGCTATACAGCATATCAGCGCTATACCGCTTATGCCGAGGGACATCAATCCGGAGATTCCCATCGGGCTTGAGAGCATTACGATGCGCGCCATGGAGCCTGATCTTAGTATGCGTTTCACAACAGCGGACGAGATGCTTTATGATTTGGAAGAGTTCCGTAAGAATCCAGGCATAGTATTCAATTACGCAGTGGTTGAGTCTCAACCGTATGACAGACTGCCCGACGATATTACCGATCTCCAGGAAACAAAAGCGGCGCCCGTAAACAGGGTAAAAACCGAACGCAATACGGGTATGAGGCCGCGCGTCGTAAAAAAACCGGAGATGACAAGCGATGAGCATAGAGTTGTCAAAAAAAGAGCGGCCAGCACATCAACTCTGGTCGGCATATTCAGTATAGTCGTTTTTCTTATTGTCGTGCTCATCTTTATGTGGAACTATCTTCTGAAAGATCTTTTTGGCGGGTCGGAAAGCGAAATGATCACGATACCAAACTTTGTCAACCGTATGTATGATGATGTAATTCTGGAAGAAGAATACCAGGAGTTTTTTAACTTTATCCCACCCACATATGTAACGAGCGACGTTCACGCAGCCGGAATTATAATAAACCAGAATCCCTCCGCCGACACAGAACGAATCGCGCCCTCTCCCGGAAGAAGGATTAATATTGAGCTTACAGTATCCAGCGGTGAAACGCCTCCTGTTGAAATGCCTGTTTTATTAGACAAGCACTACAGCGAGGCAAGAAACCAGCTCCAAAACCAGTTCAGGGCGTTCTCGCTTGAGATAATACTGGAACCCGTTACCAGCACGGACGAACTTAGGAACATTGTTGTTGAGACGATCCCCGCTCCGGGCGATATGCTTGCGCGCGGCAATACGGTCATAATCAGATATGGTTCGGGGCCTGCTATAGTTATAGTTGAAGTTCCCGATCTTCGCGGACACAGCCTAGAAATGCTGGAGTCGGTTTTTGAAGGACTGGGGCTTATCCCGTCTATCCGGCCCACACCGGATACTTCAGAGGAAGGTACGATTCTGTTTATAACCAATATGGGCATGGAGGTTCCGCAAGGAACAAGGATAGACGTTCATGTATCTTCTGGTCCGCCGGAAGCGGAACCGCCTGATCCTGATCCTAGCCCTCCACCTCCGCCTCCGCCTCCGCCGCCCGATCCGTCCCCCGATCCGTCGCCCGATCCGTCCCCCGACCCGTCGCCCGATCCGTCCCCCGACCCGTCGCCCGATCCGTCCCCCGACCCGCCAACCGATCCGCCAACCGACCCTCCGGAGGACGGCGGTGAGTCGACTGAATGATAGATTTAGCTATGACTGAAGGAGTGATCTACAGAGCTCTTAGTGGGTTTTACTATGTAAAAACAATGCACGGAACGGTTGAGTGCAAGGCGCGCGGTCGGTTTCGTCTGGATAAAAACACCCCCCTGGTAGGTGACCGCGTTGAGTTTATCGGAACAGAGCCGGGTAAAGGTTATCTAAACTCTATCTTAGCCCGGAAGAACTGCTTTGTCAGACCACCGATAGCTAATATAGACAAAATGGTCGTTATAGCCTCCGCTGCCATACCGGTGACTGACCCGTTTCTTATTGACAGAATGACGGCTGTTGCGCACAAGAACGGATGCGAGACCATAATCTGCATCAACAAATGTGACCTTAACACCGCCGACATGTTATATGAGATATACTCCGGCGCCGGTTTTAAAACGATCAGGACCAGCGCTGAAACCGGAGAAGGGTTACAGGAGCTTCAAGATGCTATCTGTGGCTGCGTTTGTGCTCTGACCGGCAACTCTGGGGTAGGGAAGTCAAGCATCCTCAATATGATCGACCCGGAGTTTAGTATAGCAGTTGGAGACATCAGCAAAAAACTCGGGCGCGGACGGCACACTACAAGGCATGTCGAACTGTACGAGCTGTCATGCGGCGCACTGATCGCGGATACTCCCGGTTTTTCGGCGTTTGATACGGATAAGTTGACAAAAAAAGAAGAACTTTTTACTTTTTTTCCCGACTTTGAACCATATACCGGTCAGTGCCGATTTCTCGATTGCGCACATATAAAAGAGCCGGGCTGCGCTGTTGTTGAGGCGCTGGAAAAGGGCGAGCTGCAAAGATCCCGTCATAACAGCTACATCCGCCTGTATGAGTTGGCAAGCGGGCATAAAGATTGGGAGCACCGTTAGTACCTTAGCGACTGTTAACGTCAATAAAAAACAAGATAATGCTGGTCGCTAAGTTACAGTGAATAGTGAATAGTGAATAGCTAAACGAAGGTACGATGGAAGGAGTTTTATATGAAAAATTTCAAGAATAAGATCGCTGTTTTTATTGCGGTAGTTATAGTTATATCTATTTTCACGCCTGTTATGGCCCTTGCTTCCGCCAGGGTGGGGAACAGAGAAATAACCTCGCAGGGCGCGATAGTGATGGACTTTGAAACGGGCATCACGTTGTACGGACACAATGAGGACACTCAGCGAGTACCGGCAAGCATGATAAAAATGCTTACCGTTTATGTTATCTATGACGCTATAAAAGCCGGGGAAATCAGTTTCGATACTGTTACAAGGATAAGCCGGGGAGTCAGTGAGTTCTCTCGCGACACCGTGTTTGTTAACATTTTTCTTCCGGTAAACCTCGAGGTAACTATTAAGCAGCTTCTGGAAATAGTTTTACTCAGATCGGCTAATGCCGCTACCGTCGCCCTTGCCGAAGCACTGAGCGGAAGCGAGAGCGCTTTTGTCTCGCGAATGAGGCAAAAAGCGATAGATCTCGGTATTGATCTGCAGATACACGACTGTTTTGGCGGATCTCCGAATAATCGCATATCTCCCCGAGGCATGGCGGACCTTGTCAGGAATCTCATTACAGACCATCCTGATGTTTTAGATATAACTTCTATGAGAACCGTAGTTTTCCGTGGCACTACATATACAAACTCGAACTCTCTGCTCGGTACATACCGCGGTATGGACGGTGTAAAAACAGGCTTTACCACACCTGCGGGTAACTGCTTTACCGGTACGGCGGTGCGTGACGGACGCAGGATAATCTCAGTGACAATGGGATCAACGACTTCGCAGAGGCGTTTTCAGGACACCGAGATCCTGCTGGACTACGGTTTTCAGGTCGCCGACACCGTCATAGCTGAGTATTATGAAAGCCTCAGAAGCGGCTACGTAAACCCATCGAGCGCCAATCTAATTATAGACGGCGTGATGATGCCCTTAGCGGCTTATAATATCGGCGGATATCATTATTTCAAGCTTCGTGATATCGCTTATCTGCTTAATGATACCGAAAAACAATTCAGCGTCACATGGGACGCACAGGAAGGTTCGATCAGCCTTTACGGAGACGAGCCGTATATACCCGTAGGCGGGGAACTGGATATGGGCAGCGGTGAGCTGCGCTGGTATACGCCTACGTCCTCTCGTATACTCTTCAATGGCGTAGAATTTGAATTTGAGGCGTATTTCATTGAAGGCAACAACTATTTTATGCTGCGTGAACTCGCGCCAATCCTTGACCTCATCATTGATTGGGACGCCGAGACTTCAACAGTAATCATCAACACATTCGACCCCGATGACAGCACTGAAGAATCAGAAGAATCAGAAGAACCAGAAGAAACGGAAGAAACGGAAGAAACGGATGACTCGGATGATTTAGATGAAATAGAAGATTTAGACGACCCGGAAGAAGAGTATGAAGCTGCGGCATGATTTGGAGCGATTTCACCGTGAAACCCTTTCTTGGTGTTTTCTAATACCGTTTGGTAACTGGTCACCCCTTGCGCTCGGAACACCTGTTTTTGTGTTCATTTACGCTCATATTCGACATC
>Ga0099364_10001064_pt1 | contig 45857 bp, 41 predicted proteins | sample TergutTh196P3_FD_73070 | JGI IMG/M metagenome (GOLD analysis project Ga0099364, IMG submission 73070) | Microcerotermes parvus P3 segment gut microbial communities from Pointe-Noire, Republic of the Congo - Th196 P3 | ecosystem: Host-associated > Arthropoda: Insects > Digestive system > Gut ...
CTGTTCCTCCTGTTTTAGCATCGGTACTCCTCCTTGCCTGTAGCCACAAGATGGAGCATATCTGACATTGCCTTACAGGGGGTCAATTATTCCGTTACATGGGGGTCAGTTTAGAGCGTTGACGACAGTCCACATGATGCTCGCAAAGATGAGACCATAGAATAACAGAGCGAGCGGGCTTGCATACGGGCCGGCGTGCGCCCCCATCATCGAGTATATGGCAAACAGGAACGCCGAGAGAACGCCCAAGGCCAGGCCCGTCGGGGTAATAGTAAGACCCCCGGACGCAAAAGCGCCGACGGCAAAGGCGCAGCCGATGATTGCACACACCACGCCCACGACCATCTGCCAGCGCAATTTTTGCTTGAAGAATGCCACACCCAGAGCAAGGGTAAAGATAGGCGCAAGATACTGGAGCAGGATCGCTGTCGCTACGCTGGTAAGCGAGATCGTCTTATAGTAGGTAAACTGCACGGCAACGACGAGGATCGCGCCAAACGAAAACAGATACAGAACGGTCTGCCACGACCATCTCATCCGAAAGACGGTCCGTCTGAAGATGAGCAAGATTACCCCAAGTATCGCTGCCGACACACACGAGCGCGCAGCGGCGAGAATCTCCGGGGTAATAACGGGCGCGTACGAAAATACCCACTTGCTAATGAGCCCTCCGGTCGCCCAGCCACACGCTGCGATAAAAGCGAGCAGATAGCCGTGCCATTTTTTTGCTGAATTAATCATGAGGTTGATTGTAGCATGTATAATAACCTTATCTGAGTAGGTCGAACGGCAGCGCCTGTGCTTACGCACAGGTGAGGAAAGTCGGGGCTTCACAGGGCAGGATGCCTGATAACGTCAGGGCGCGGTGACGCGACGGAAAGTGCCGCAGAAAAGAAAACTCCCACTGGCTCGCACGAGTTAAGGGAAAAGCTGAAACGGTGCGGTAAGAGCGCACCAGCGTCGAGGTAACTCGGCGGCTTGGTAAACCCCATCCGAAGCAAGAGCATGTAGGCGCGGTTAAGGCTGGCCCGGCCAACGCGCGGGTAGCTCGCTTGAGGTGTGCGGTGACGTACATCCCAGATAAATTGTCGTTTGGAAGAACAGAACCCCGCTTACAGACCTACTCAGTCTGCGCACACTAGAACGCGTCTAAGTATGTCGCGCTACGCAACGATTGCTCGAACAAGACCGCCAAGGTCGTTTATCTCACAATCGGCTTGCGCTCCTTCTTACACGCGTTCTAGAGCACGCAGCTCCTTTAAGGCGTCGATATTGACGATATCCTTCTGCGGCTCCTCGCCCGGCATCTCAACGGTCCAGCACAGCTGCTCGAGCTCGGGATAGTCCGCTACGAGAGCAAAGAGCGCGCGAAATCCCTCGATACCAATCTCGCCCTCGCCAATCCACGCGTGACGATCGCGCTTTGAGCCGCGCGGGAACTTGCAGTCATTCGCATGCACAAAATGCCAGAGATCGAGCGCACCGGCACCGAGCAGCTCATCGACGAGCTCCTGCCAGCCCTCGGCCGTTGCGACGTCGTAGCCATACGCCCACGCATGACAGGTATCAACGGTGATACCCATACGCTCACGTTCGATATCGGTTGCGTCAATGAGCGCCGTCAACTCATTCATCGCACCGCCAAACGAGGTCCCCGCACCGGCAGTATTTTCAAAGATAAGTCGCGTATCGCACGAAATACCAAGCTTCGCGCAAGCGTCATCGGCCAATGCAAACGCGCGCTCAACGGCCATAGCCGCACGCGCACGCGCCGCATCTCGGTCCTCATCGGGCACGTTGCCGACATGGGTGTTAACGCCGACTGCCTCGATAATGGCACCGCGTACGAGCTCGTCGGCGAGCGCCTCGATAGACTTTTCGTAAAGATCCGGCTTGGGTGTCGTCAAGTTGATGAGGTATGAGGTATGCGTCAGAACCGGACCGAAGTCAAAGACAGTGCGTGCCTCCTGCATTTCGGTGCGCTTATCAAGACCCATCGGCTTTTGTCGCCACATACGCGGTGATTTTGCGAATATCTGGACGCATTCGCATCCGACCTCTTGGGCGTACGCCGCCATCTTGCGATAATCGCCTTGCGTGGATATGTGGGCTCCTATAAGCATGCTTCCATTATACTGAACTCATGGATGCTCACAACGACAGCTGGCACGGGCGTGCCATCATCCACCTCGACCTCGACGCGTTCTTCGCAAGCGTTGCGCAGCTCGATAACCCTGAACTACGCGGTAAGCCGGTCATCGTGGGATCACCGAGCCCACGCGGTGTCGTCACAACCTGCAGCTACGAAGCACGTCCTTACGGGGTCCACAGCGCGATGAGCTCCGTGCGGGCACAGAAGCTCTGTCCCGATGCAATCTGGGTGCGCGGCGATTTTACCCGCTACCGCGAACTCTCCGGTCAGGTTTTCGACCTACTGCGCGCCTACACCCCTCACGTCGTACCGACCTCCATCGACGAAGGATACGGCGATATCACGCCCGACACAGCACATACCGAGCACCCCACACAGGTCGCACAACGTATACAAGAGGACGTCGCGCGGCTCGGCATCACCTGTTCGATTGGGCTTGCCTCAAACCGTACGGTCGCCAAAATTGCAAGTGACTACCAAAAGCCGCGCGGCTTAACGGTCATCGCACCCGGCGGTGAAGCGGCCTTTTTAGCACCGCTTCCCATCCGTTGCCTCGGCGGTATCGGATGCAAAACTGCGGCAAAACTCGAGCATATCGGCGTGCGCACACTCGGTGACCTCGCGCGGCTTGATGATACCGATACACAGGCTATCTTCGGCTCGCTCGGCGTGACGATGCGCGACCGAGCGCGCGGTATCGACCCCCGCGAGATACGCACCGCCGACCCGGCCAAATCGGTCTCTAACGAGCAGACCTTCACAAGCGACCTGACGACCTACGCCGACGTCCACCGTACTCTTACCGCCATCGCCGATAAGGTCACCACACGCCTGCGCGCCAAAGGCCTCGCGGGACGTACCGTTCACGTGAAGGTGCGCTCCCCCAACTTTGAGACCCACGGCGCGTCGAGAACGGTGACGGCACCCCTCGATGATATAACCGAGCTCATGCCCATCGTCGAAGAGCTGCTGCCACAGATATGGAGCGACGGTCAGGCCGTACGCTTGCTCGGTGTAGGAGTCAGTAACTTCACCGATGGTGGTGAACAGCTCTCGTTTCTCGAAACCGATCTCACCTGTGCTGATGCCGATGACCTCGCCTGTCAAAAAGAGCTCTCGCGCAACATCGACCAGATACGCGCCAAATACGGCCCCGATGCGCTAAAACGAGGAGCCGAGATCTAACGCGCTAGCTATGACGAGCGGCGTCGCGTAGGTGCCGACCGTCGTACGTGCATCCATCGCTGCGTTTGCCAGCTCGTCGGCACGTTCGTTCTCTTCACGTGGGATGTGCATAATCTTAAAACGGTCGAATTTCTCGGTGAGCAGCGATGCACCTGCGAACAGCTGCTTCATGTGCTCATGTTTGACCTTCCAGTCGCCACGAAGCTGGTTGACCACAAGGAGCGAGTCACTGCGAATCTCCAGATCGATTATACCGAGATGCTGCGCATTCTCCATCGCCCAGATGACGGCATAGTACTCAGCAACGTTGTTCGTCGCTTCACCAAGATAGGCACCGGCAGCGCATATCTCCTTGCCATCGCGTAGCAGCACGAAACCCGCGCCGGCCGGACCGGGATTGTTGCGCGCTCCCCCATCTACGTATGCCGTACAGGCACCCATCACGCCACCCGATACGCCACGCGCGCAATCGGGCTCTCCCACACCGCGACCTCGGCAACCTGCACTCGAGAGTCAACGACCTGAACAAGCGCCTCGTAGATAATACGTGCAAGATTTTCGGCCGTCGGCGACACCGTCGAAAACGGTTCGATATCGTTGAGGTTGCGATGGTCGTATGTTTCCAGCACCGTCGCAAGGTCGCTCTTGAGCGCCTTGAAATCATAGACGATACCGAGTTCATCGAGCTCAGTACCCTCGACCGTCACCTCAACATCCCACGTGTGTCCGTGCAACTCACAACATGCGCCAGGATAATCGTACAGAAAGTGTGCTGCATCAAAATGGCTTTTCACCGTTAATGAGTAGCGCGCGCTCATGCAGGATCCTCCCCCAGGTACATCAGGAGGCGACGACATTCGCTGCAGATTCCCACACTTCCCGGTGCGTCGAATTCTTCGGCGATCGCCGTCGGCAACGCAATAGAGCATCCGTCGCATCGCTCACCGTCAAACGTCGCAACGACTACCCCGCCGCGCTCGCTACGCAACTCATCGTAGCGTGCCAGCAGTTCGTCATCGACCTCAGTACGCTTCGCGTCACGCTGCGCTGCAATCTGTGCAGCACGGGTTGCCAGCGTCGCAAGCTCTTGTCGGTAGTCCGCAAGAATCCGTGCCTTCGCCTGTTCAAGCTCGGCGATGCCTTGCTTGATACTCTCGATACGTCGCTCAGCTTCTTCGCGTGCTGTCAGCAGTTCAAGCCCCTGAGTCTCAGCCACTTCGACTCGCTGGGCATGTGCCGAGATATCTTGTGTGACTGCCTCCATCTGCCGATAGTCTATCTCGCCCTTATCGATCTTTGTCATCTCATCGACGGCCTTTGCGCGCGCCGCGATGGCCTTATCGTCGAGCGTAGTGACGCGCTCATCGATGACCTTCATCGTCGCCTGAAGTTTTGCGATGGCACGTTCGCCCTCGGCTATTTTTTGAGCGATGGCCGTAGCCTGTGCCTCATGAGGGAGCTTCGCCGACTGTGCACTGAGCAGATCGATCTCTTCATCGAACTTTTGCACCTCCTGCAACGCCTGCAACACACCAATGTCTACAGTTCCAACCACGTGACTCTCCCCTCACGCTGCGGATACGCGATCTGGCGCGCGCCCAGCTGATACAGTACCTGTGCGCAGTCGTCAAACCGATAGGCGACTTCGCTTGGGTTATGTGCGTCGCTTGCCATTGTGAGCCCTACGCCACGTTGAATGAGCAGCTCAATCATCGTTTCATGCGGATAGAGTTCGTTGACCGGCTTGCGCCATCCTGCCGTCGAGACCTCACAGAGCACGCCGGTCTCAGCAGCCACGCGAGCCGCCTCATCGTAGTAATCGAGTGCGTTATCGACGATGTGGCCAAACTTCTTGACGAGGTCAGGATGCGACATCACCTCGAACAGCCCGCTGCGTGCCGCCGCACACCATTGGGTGAAGTACTCGTCCCAGACGGCTTGGACGTCGCGGTTATCCCATTCGGTCATCATATCGGGGTCGTCGAACGCCCATCCATCGAGGAAATGTACCGAGCCGAGCACGACTTCGACGCCCTTAGCGCGCGCATCGTGCACACTTTCACGTGTCCACTCTGGATCGCTTGCAATCCAGTCAGCCTCCACGCCGATGACAACGCCGACACCGCCCCACTCACCGCGAATACGGCGCAGCTGCTCGACGTACTGTTCGTCGATATCACCACGCATGGCATAGATGCCGTCGGGATCGAGCTCAGGCTTGAGTGGCAGATGTTCGGTCATAACCGCGCCAATGAGACCGGAGTCGGCCACGGCACGCACCATCTGCGCCAGCGTACCGGTAGCGTGTCCACACAGCTGAGTGTGCATATGACAATCAACTAAGACTCTCACGTGATAATTCCTCCGGCTACGACCATATCTCGAAAGTAACATACGGCACTCTGGCCGGCACTTACCCCGATAGCCGGACGCAGGAGGGCAATCGTAAGGGTATCGTCGGCGTTAACTTCGACGAAGGCCGGTATCGGCTCCATGTGATAGCGCAGAACAACATCGAGTTCGAGAAAACCGCTTCGGCTAATCTCTGCATTCATCTCAGCACCCATCGAAATACGTGCGTGCGCCTCACCCCATGCTTGCTCATCGACAACGATATCGTGGCAAACAAAGATTGACTGTTCGCTATCGTGCACTACTCCAACGATAACGCGGTTCTGCACGGCGTCGATGCCAGACACGTAGTACGGCTCCTCCAAGCCTCCAATGCCGATGCCTTTGCGCTGCCCAACCGTGTAGTGTGCCACCCCGCGATGCTGCCCAAGCACTGCCCCGTCTTCATTAACGATGTCGCCCGGTTCATACGCGTGTGGATGATAGCGCTTCACCACGACGTCGTGGCCGAGCGCGTCAACAAAACAGGTGCCGGTGCTTTCTTTGGCGGTCGCGGCAGGCAGGCCACGTGTAGCTGCCATCTCCTTGACCGCGCTCTTGTGTAAATCGCCGAGGGGAAAGAGAACACGACGCAAGCGTTCGCGCGCGATGCGGTACATGAAGTACGACTGGTCTTTCTGTGGATCGACGCCACGCAGAAGCCGTATGGGGTCGCCGCTTGTCGTCTCGCCGATACGCGCGTAGTGCCCGGTCGCAAGCATATCGAAGTCATGGTCGCGCGCCCACTCCCACAGCAGCCCAAACTTTATCTCACGATTGCAGGTGATGCACGGGTTCGGCGTGCGGCCTTCGGCGTATTCACCTGCATAAGCCGCGATGACCAACCGCTCAAATTCCTCGCGTAAGTCAACGATATGATGCGGTATGCCCAGCGCCTCGGCCGCTGCGATAGCAGCATCTATGGGGAAACCGTCGTGCAGACGCAAGGTGACGCCCTCAACCTCGTAGCCCTGTTCCTGCAACAGCGCCGCTGCAACGCTCGAGTCAACGCCTCCTGACAATGCTATGGCGATACGCTTAGTGCGCATGTGGATCAAAGTTAGGGTCAGCGCTCTCGATCTTGCTCGAAATTGGCTCTCGTCCCTGTTTGGCGAGATAGTCCTCGACCGCGGCCTTCAGCCCGTCGGTGGCAAGCACGCTACAGTGCATCTTCGGCGATGGGAGACCGCCGAGCGCATCGGCAACCTCCTGCTTTGTAATCGCGGCGGCTTCCTGAAGTGTCATGCCCTTGGCCATTTCAGTTACAATCGAGCTCGTCGCAATCGCCGCCCCACAGCCAAGCGTCTGAAATTTAATGTCGGCGATGCGATCGTCTTCGACCGTGATGGTGATTTTCATCATGTCACCACACGTCGGGTTACCGACTTCGCCCACTCCGTCAGCATCGGTGATGACTCCGACGTTGCGCGGATTGTTAAAGTGGTCCATAACCGTATCAGAATATAGCATGCGTGACCCCCCTACTCATCCGTCGCACAGAACATCTTCTCATAGACGGGCGACATAGCCCGCAACCGCTCTACAACAGGAACGAGCGCGTCGACGAGCGCGTCACAGTCCTTTTCGGTCGTCCAGCGCCCCAACGAGATGCGGAGCGAGCCGTGCGCAATCTCCTGCGGCACGCCAATAGCGAGCAACACGTGACTCGCCGCCAGCGAACCCGAGCTACACGCACTGCCGGTACTCACTGAAAAACCGGCATTGTCCAGCTGTAATAACATCGCTTCACCTTCAACGCCATAGATGAGCAACGGCGCGATATTGGGCAAACGCACACCCTCGCAGACGGTCGCCCGGGTGTTTTCAAGGCGCGTCGTCACCTGTTCGACGATACGGTCGCGTAAGGCAGCAAGACGCGGGCTTTCCTTGGAACGTTCGGCCTCGACGAGCTCGAGTGCCTGTGCAAAGCCCACCGCACCGGCGACGTTTTGCGTACCGCTTCGTTTGCGTGACTCTTGACCGCCCCCCTTGATGAGGGGGTCAAAGCGCGTGCCGCGCCGCAGGTAGAGAGCGCCTATTCCGCGCGGGCCGTATATCTTGTGTGCCGAAAGCGAGAGCATATCAACGCCCAGTTCATCGACGTTGACTGCTATCTTGCCGAGTGCTTGAACGGCATCGGTATGCATCAACGCCCCGCCTTCGCGCGCAAGCGCTGCTATCGCGGCGATGTCGTTGACAGTGCCGATTTCGTTGTTCGCCATGATAATGGAAACGAGACGCGTATCGGGACGCATCGCCGCTGCCACATCCTCGGCGTGCACAAAGCCGTCTTTGCACGGCGCAACGAACGTCCCCTCGTGTCCTTGCTTGCCGAGCCATTCGACGACCTCAAGAACCGCCGGATGCTCATATGCGCTCGTTATGATATGCGCACCGCCCTCAGGCGCAATACGCCATAAGGTCGAGAGGAGCGCGGCGTTATCGGCCTCGGTACCGCCGCTCGTAAAGACAATCTCTTCGGGCTGAGCGCCGATCGCCGCAGCGATACTCTCGCGCGCCGTTTCAAGCGCACGAAACGCATCGCGCCCGATGGCGTGCAGCGAGTTCGGGTTGCCAAAATGTTCGGTCATATAAGGCGTCATCGCCTCAAATACCCGCGGGTCAAGCGGTGTTGTTGCCGCATAGTCAAAGTAGTGTGTCATGCGCGCGCGCTCACCTTTTCAGCACGTGCTGCATCGATAGTCGCGCGCAGCTCACGTAGTTCGGCAACAGGGTCATCGGCACCAAAAATTGCGTTGCCGCTGACAAAACACGTCGCACCGGCGCGCGCCATCTCGACTGCCGTTTCCCGGTTAATGCCACCATCTACCTCGATGATGGGATCGACCCCATACGCACGACACATCTCACGAAGCTGGACACACTTATCGACGACTCGTGCGATGAACGTCTGTCCTCCAAAGCCGGGATTGACGCTCATAAGCATGACGAGGTCAACGTCTTCGATGACGTCTTCAATCATCGCAATTGGTGAAGCCGGATTGAGCACAACCCCAGCTATCACACCGGCATCTTTGATAATCTGAATAACGCGATGGAGATGTGTACAGGCTTCGGCGTGTACCGAGACGATTGCTGCCCCCGCTTTGATGTAGCGCTCGACGGTCTCGTCGGCGTTCGAAATCATGAGGTGCACATCGAGTGGAATGTCGGTCTGTGCGCACAGAGCCTCGATGACCGGCGGGCCAAACGTCAGGTTCGGGACAAAGTGGCCGTCCATCACATCGCAGTGGAGCAGGTCGGCGCCGGCCTCTTTCATCAGCGCAGCCTCCTCAGCCAAACGTGCAAAATCCGCGCTCAGAAGCGATGGGGATATCAGCGTTTTCGATGAATCGAGCTCTACCGTGCTCGCTCCCATGTGTTCCCTCTCCTACTCGCTCGTCTGCGGACGCATCATAAGCGCGTGCATGACCTCGCGTGCATCGGCACCTTCATATAGGATACTATAGACCGCGCGCGTCAACGGAACCTCGACATCTTTTTCACACGCCAGCTCAGCGATAGAGCAGCATGCAACCGCGCCTTCGACGACCATCTGAGTACGCTCCTCATAAGCAGAGAGCGAGCCGCCACGCCCCAGCTCCTCGCCCAGCCCGCGATTGCGCGAATGCTGCGAGGTACAGGTGACGATAAGGTCCCCCATACCGGCAAGACCCATGTAGGTGCGTGCGTCTGCTCCTGTCGCTTCACCGAGGCGCGCCATCTCGGCAAGCCCACGTGTCATGAGCGAGGCCTTTGTATTGTCGCCGAATCCAAGCCCATCGAGGATGCCACAGGCAATCGCAATAACGTTTTTACCGGCACCGCAAAGCTCAACACCGATGAGATCATCGTTCGTATAGACACGGAAAAAGTCGCAGCCAAACAGGTCGGCAAAGAAGTGCGCGACATCCGGATCGTTGGCGGCCACCGTCGTAGCGCTTGGTACGCCACGCCCGACCTCCTCGGCGTGATTAGGCCCCGAAAGTGCGGCGATGCGCGTCGGGTTGCCGAGGACCTCGGCGAGGATATCGGTCATTAGATACGAAGTGCCGGACTCGATGCCCTTACTGAGGATGACGATTGGCGTGTCCTCGGCAACGTACGAGTGCATCGCCTCGGCCGTCGTGCGGACACCGATACTCGGCGTAACCATCACGATTGCATCGACACCCTCAAGTACATACGCAAAGTCGATTGAGGCCGTCACGCGCTCAGAAAAAACGATGTCGGTAAGGTAGATGGGGTTTCGGTGCGTCGTCGTGATGCTCTCGGCAATCTCCGGTTCTCGCGCCCACATGCGTACCTCGTAGCCTTTCGTATCGAGCAACCACGCGATTGCGCTCCCCCACGAGCCACTTCCGATGACGGCGATCCTCATGAGCGACCTCCGAACGACAGCTTGTTTTCCTGCCCCTGCATGAGGCGTTGGATGTTCGTACGATGTAGCCACACCACGAGCAGTGCTGCACCTACGCAGCAGACGATAAGCCCGGTCGAACGAATGGGCGTGAAGACGAACGCCCAGATAGGAAGCAGGCACGCTATCGTTATCGATGCAATCGATATATACCGTGTGGTGAGACCAATAACGAACCAAATCCCCAGCTCAAGGAAGAAGAGGGGTGGCCAAATGGCGAGACATGCACCACCGGCAACGCCCACACCCTTACCGCCGCGAAAACCAATCCAAGGACTATAGGCGTGACCCAACATAACCGCCAAGGTTGCGATGCCCACTGCCCACCACATAAGGTCACGATCAAACGTCGCCTGGGGCACGAGGAGCCAACGAGCCGCCCCGACCGCGCACCAGCCCTTGGCGATATCGAGCACGCCGACAGCAAGACCGGCACGTCCGCCCATCGCGCGCGCCGAGTTCGTCGCGCCCGCAGACCCCGAACCATGTTCGCGCGGGTCGATGCCATAGATGAACTTCCCCATGAGAAACGAGACCGGAATTGAGCCGAATAAAAATGCGACAAGCGCGACGGCTCCGAACCTCAATATTAGCTCAACAGTCATGCAAAACCCCTTCATTATTACGTGCAACGCTTTTTTGTGCGTTACCTATCATACGCCCTCGTTGGGTCGTTCGCCTAGGCTTTTCGTTTGAATCGTAAGAAAATCGGTGTTCCCGTGAAGTCGAATCGTTCACGCAACCGATTCTCAAGATAGCGCGCAAACGTGTCGTCGATAAGATCGGGATGATTGGCAAAAAAGGTGAATCCCGGAGGGGTCGTGCGTGTCTGTGTCATGTAGTTGATGCGCAATGTTCGGTTCTGTTTGCTCACCGTGTGGCCAAATTCGCGTAGCTCGGTCAGCACGCGGTTGAGTTGACTCGTTGAAATCTCACGACGATAGTTATTGTAGACTGTCGTGAACATAGTCCAGAGTTTATCGACCTTGCGCCCGCTCAACGCGCTTATACGCACAAACGGCGCCCAGCTTACAAAGGCAAGTCGGTCTTCGACGCGTGCGATAAGCTGGTCGCGCTCGTAGTCATCGGTCATGAGATCCCACTTGTTGAGCGCGATAACCATCGCACAGCCACGCTCCTTCGCATAGTTTGCAATACGTTGGTCTTGATCGGTCAGGCCAACTTCAGAGTCGACGACAAGCAGGGCAACGTCACAGAGATCGATGGCACGCATAGCACGCACGAAGCCGTAGTATTCAACGTCCTCATTGATGACACCGAGGCGCCGCAGCCCTGCGGTATCGATAAAACGATAGAGCTGCCCGTCGCGCTCAACGGTCGAGTCGATAGCATCGCGCGTCGTACCCGCAATCTCACTGACCATCGAGCGGTCGTAACCGATGAGCCGGTTAGTGAGCGAGGACTTTCCCGCATTCGGACGACCGATGACCGCTATCTTGATGGCACCGTCATCGGGCGCCGGTTCTATCCGGGGCAGGTCGCGCACGATCTCATCGAGCAGATCGCCGGTACCGTTACCGTGCGTCGCACTGACCGGCCATGGCGTGCCGAGCCCCAGATTCCAGAACTCATACGTCTCCGTCTCTGAGCCGGGCGTATCGACCTTGTTGACGGCCAGGAATATCGGCTTGTCGGCACGTTTGAGGAGACGCGCAATCTCCTCGTCGTCAGCGGTCAGGCCCACCTTGCCGTCGACGACAAGCACGATAGCATCGGCCTCGTGCGTGGCCATCTCAGCCTGCACGCGAATACCGGCCTGAAACTCATCGGTGCTCGCCATCTCGATGCCGCCGGTATCGACGAGCAGAAAATGCGTGCCGCACCATTCGGCCTCGTGATAGCTGCGATCGCGTGTGACACCACGCTGTTCATGAACGATAGCATCCTCGCTCTGAGCGATGCGATTTATGAGCGTCGATTTGCCCACGTTGGGGCTGCCAACGACCGCGACGATAGGAAGATCGTTCGTCATGCGGTGCTCGGTTCATCGCAGATGACTTCGGCTTCATCGGCGGTTTTGACAGCAGGTACGGCAGCGGCCTGAGCGGCACGCAAGAGGCCGGCGGCATCGTCAGAGACGAACATGACCGATATGTCACCGGTAGCAAGCGTTGCAGCGATGTCTTCGGCGGTCTTGCCATCGAGCGTTAAGCCATCTGCGTTAAAGATTGCATCAGGGATAACGTACGTCGTCGGCAGCACGGGATGGACGGTGTCGTCTTCGGCGGTTCGCGCGATACGCTCGGCATCAAAGGATATGCCCGCGACAATATCGGTCGCCGTCAAGAGGCCGGTCACGCCTACATTGCCGCCGAGAAAATAGTTGCGTATCGGCAGCAGACGCGCCTTTCCTCCGGCACGCAGGGCAGAGAGCGTACCAATCATCGTGTCGACGGTCAACTCACCAGTAAGCAGAGTCAACGCCTCGCTCTCATCCGGAATCGCCTCAAACGCAGCGGTCAATTCATCAAAGTGGAGGCGAATATCGTCAACGAACGCGTGGACAATACCGATACCGTTTTCGTACTGCGGGTAGCCGTCGTACCATTCGGTCGTCGGAAAAGGTGCCTGCGCGTAGATATAAAACTCATCGGCAAGATACACCCACGTCGTGCCTGTTTCATCACGGCTGGCAAATTGGTAACGTTGCACCTGCTCGATAACGTGCGCGGCAGCGATTGGGTCATTAAAGGAACACGGTGCCTCGCTCGATGCTGCTTCGGCGGTCCTCTCGCTATACTTCGTGTAGGCAACCGGCACGATACCGACGCTGAGCACCTGCGGGCGACGCTCGGCAAGATAGGCGAGCGTCTCATCGAGGACCTCACCGTCATTGATGCCGGGCACAAGCACGATACTCACATGTAGCTCGATGCCGGCCTCACAGAGCCGGTCAAACACGTCAAGCGTACGCAGAGCGTTAGAGCCGAGCAAGGCGGTGCGCACCGTCGGGTCGCTCGCATGAAACGACACGTAGAGCGGCGAGAGCTGCTGTGTGACGATGCGCTTAACATCAGCGCTACTCAGATTCGTAAGCGTGATAAAGGTGCCGTCTCGAAAGGACAGGCGATAGTCGTCGTCCTTGAGGTAGAGCGAGCTGCGCAGGTTCGACGGCAGCTGATCGATAAAACAAAACGAGCAGGCATTCGCGCAGGTGCGCACGCCGCCACGTAGCCTCTCAGTAAGACGAGTGAGTGGATGATTGCTCATCGAGACTCAGCTTCGTGTGCGCATCGCTCTTGAGGCGACGCCGGTGACATCTCTTCGATACGCGCGACGACGCCTGCCATCTGAGCACCCGGCGTGCTTGCGCCCGCCGTCACGCCCACCGTCTCAGCTCCTGCAAACCATGCGGGGTCGAGCTCCTCAGGTGTCTCAACGTGATACGTTCGTTCGTTAACGGCGCTGCATATTTGCGCCAGGCGCGTCGTGTTTCCACTGTTATGACCACCGACGACGACGACGACATCGACCTCCTCGGCAAGATCGTCGGCGGCGACCTGTCGCTTGGCCGTCGCGTCACAGATGGTATTGCAGACGCGCAGCTCGCTGACACGCGGCAGAAGTGCGGCAACGACCTCTTCGAGCACGTCGATCATCTGTGTCGTCTGCACCACGACGCCCACGGTGCGCGTACCCAAACGTGGCGGTAGCTCATCGGCGCTCTGTACGACGAGTACGTGCTCGCCGGCGTGTGCGCGAATCGCCGAGACCTCGGGGTGGTCGGCCTCACCGACGATGATGACAAAATAGCCCTCGGCGGCAAGTGTCTTGGCCGACTCCTGCGCCTTGCTCACATGTGGACACGTCGCGTCGACGACCTCAAGCCCGCGAGCCGTCGCATCGGTGATGACGTCGGGTATCACGCCGTGGCTCCGGATGATGAGCGTGCCGTCGACGACTTCATCGAGCGTCGCGGCCACCTGCACACCTCGCCTCTCAAGCGCAGAGACCGCTTGCGGGTTATGGATAAGCGGGCCAAACGAGTGAACGGCGCCTGACTGCGTCGCTGCCTGCTCGGCGAGCTTGAGGGCGCGCTCGACGCCATAACAGACGCCGGCATAACGTGCGACCTTAACCTCCATGGGTGCGTGCCTCCTCGCCTTCATCTCGAAGCACCTGGATACGCGCCATCAGCTCGGCGGTCATCGCCGTAACCTTCTCCTTGCGCCCACCTTCAAACTCGTCGGGCGAAAGCGGCGCGCCAATCGTATAGATGACCTTGGGGAACCGCGGAAGGCGTTTGCCGGGCACGAATATATTTTCGGTACCGGCAACGCCGATAGGCACGATAGGTGCACCGGTACGCTGCGCGAGAAAGGCCGCGCCACCAAGCGCCTCCCCCATCGATTCCGTTGCGCCGACGCCATCGCGCACCCGCGTTCCCTCGGGAAAGATAGCGACCCACTCGCCATGGTTGAGCAGGTTCGTTGCCCGTGTAATCATCGTGCGGTCGGCACCCCCACGCGTCACCGGAAGCGCACCGAGCATGTCGAGAGCCCAGCCAATCCACGGCAAGCCGCATATGGTCGGCTTCTCATAGAGTTCAGACTTTGCCACGAAATGTGGATGCCGTGGCCACGGAGCAAGACGCGTACTCCACAAGATGATAGAGTCCATGATAGCAACATGATTACAGGCAAGTATCGCCGCACCATTCGGCAGATGTTCGATGCCGCGTACCTTAACACGAAACATGAGGAGTATAATCCACGTGATGCCGTACTTGACGAACCACGCAAACCCCCAACCCGGAGATTCAGGGCCGGAAAACGGCAGGCCGCGACGCTCTACGTGTGGTATTGGCCGTCGCATTTAGGCACCCCCCACTACCGTACTTGTGCGAAGTTTTGCAATGGCAGCGGCCAGCTCAGCCTTGCGAGTCTCGTCGTTCTCCTGCCCCATCTCGAGGCGCAGGCGCGCGATCTCTTTTTCACGATGAGCATGCATCACCCGCTGGCTGACCTCACGCGTAAGCGCGTTGTCAGCATGAGTGGCCGCATCGAAGTCATAGGCTGCAAGTTTATTAACGACGGCAGGGGCAAGCTCGGCCAATATCGTAGCGCCCATTGCCTCAGGCGGCGCGGCCGCAATTTTCTCAAAGAGCTCACACGCAACATCCGTATCAAGCATCTCGACTGTCAAGCACTCGGAAAGGTTGCGGCGCGCCGCTGAGTTGGCAATCATCAGCCCCAGCACCTCGACCTCCATCGGTGTCAAAGCCACCGTCGTCTGTACCGGTGTGGCAACGGGGGTCTCGGCGGTCTCATGGCGTGGAAGCGTTCGCGCACTCTTGAGCGCAGACAATACCTGCTCAAGCGTCACGCGCGCGCCTGCGGCGACGAGAGAGTCAACGATGAGCTGAGCGTAGCCCGATGCGATGACCGACCCTTTAATGGGCGCGAGCACACTGACAGCGTCATCGATAGCGCGCTGCTGTTGTTCAAGGCGTGTGAGGTCATAGCGCGCAAGACGCCACGCGAGTACCTGTTCGATAAGAGGAGTGACCTCCGCAAGAAGCTTTTCGAAGGCGATGCGGCCGTCTTCGCTTGCCATCATGTCGGCTGGATCGCTGCCGGGCGGCAACACGAGCACATCGATCTCAACAGGGTTGCGTGCGTATTCGGGCGTAATTGCCGTGTCGATAAACTCGGTCGCGCGATCTGCGGCGCGCTTACCGGCCTCGTCGCCGTCAAAGACGTAGACGATACGCGAGGCAAAACGCGAGAGCAACTTGAGATGCCCCGCCGTCAACGAAGTGCCGAGCGTAGCAACGGCGTTGCGGTGTCCCGCGCTATGTAGCGCAATGACATCAGTATAGCCCTCGACGACGAGCACCGTGCGCGAAGCAACGATATCGGACTTGGCAACGTTGAGGCCGTAGAGCTGCGTCTGCTTGCTGAAGATGGGCGTATCGCTCGTATTAATATACTTGACCATCCCGTCGTCAAGCGCGCGACCGCCAAACGCAATGCAGCGGTTTTGCAGGTCAAAGATAGGAAACATCACCCGCGCATAGAATCGGTCGCGCGTCTCGCCGTCGTAGGAAACGGCAACGTTAGATGCGATGATTGCTTCGTGTTCATGCCCACGTTCACGCAGATACTTCAGGGTTTCGCCGCGCCCTGGTGCATAACCAAGCGTCCATTCGTGCGCAATCTCACTTCCGAAGTCACGCCCCGCAAGATAGGCACGTGCACGGACGGCATCGTTGTCGGGCGACGTGGTGAGCACATGGTGGTAGAACGTAGCGGCATCGGCACAGACCGCAAACACTTTGCTCCGGAGCCCCTTTGAGGCGCTACTCTCGATGAGTTCAAGTTCGATATTGGCACGATCGGCAAGTGTGCGTATCGTCTCGGGAAAGTCGAGGTTTTCCATACGCATGGTATACCCGACAACATCGCCACCTTCTCCACAGCCAAAGCAGTACCACAGCCCTGCAGCAGGATCGACCTTAAACGAGGGCGTCTTTTCCTGGTGGAACGGACAACACCCCCAAAACAGACGGCCTTTCTGTTTGAGCACGACACGCTCAGAGACGAGCTGGACGATGTCGGTCGCTTCGCGGATGCGAGCTATGTCTTGTTCGCTAATCCTAGGCACGAGGTGCCCTCTCAGTCGAATTCGAAAACGGCGCCGGTACAAATATCCGCTCATATTCACGTCGAGCGAAGCGGTCGGTCATGCCGGAGAGGTAGTCGATGACGGCCTGCACGCGTTTTCCATCGGCCCACTCAAAGTATTCGATGGGTAGCTCGTCTTCGTGCTGCAGATAGTAATAGAAGAGTTCTTTGACGACGCGCTTAGCCTGAACTTCACCGGACTTGGCAACGTATGAATCATAGACGTTGGCAAACATAAAACGGCGCAGGCCATCGAGAGCATCCCGGACGGTAGTTGTCATCATAATCTGACGTTGACCACACGACTGCGCGGTCAAATCCTGGACGACTGTCGTGATGCGCTGCGGCGAGGTCTCGCCCAGTATCTCAATAAACGTAGCAGGAATATCTTCGGGATGCAGAATCTCAGCAGCAATCGCATCATCGATATCGTGATTCAGGTATGCGATGCGGTCGGCAATGCGCACGACTTGGCCCTCAAGCGTCTGCGGATAGTATGCCCCGGAGTGGCCGTAGATACCGTCGCGCGTCTCCCAACAGAGATTAAGCCCGCGTCCTTCATGCTCAAGCACCTCGACAACACGCAACGATTGGGCCGCATGATGGAACTCAAGCGGTGCATCGTCGTAGCCCTCAGCGATTTCGGCGAGCGCTTCATTAAGCGCCGTTTCGCCGGTGTGGCCGAACGGTGTATGTCCCAAATCATGGCCAAGAGCGATGGCCTCGGTCAGATCTTCGTTGAGACGCAGTGTCTGCGCAATGGCGCGCGAAATTTGCGCAACCTCAAGCGTGTGTGTCAAGCGCGTGCGATAGTGATCGCCTTCAGGATCGAGAAAGACCTGCGTCTTGTGGCGCAGACGGCGAAAGGACTTACAGTGAAAAATACGGTCACGATCACGTTGGAATTCGGTGCGATAGTCGTCGAGCGGACGCGCACGAACGCGTCCCTTCGTAGAGACCGCAAGAGCCGCATACGGGGAAAGTTGGGTGACTTCGCGCTCTTCGCGCTCTTCGCGTGCACAGAGCGTAAGCCGATGCGCCTCGTCGGTATGCGGCGACTTATTTCGCTGAACCTCACCCATTCAACGCGGCGTGCGCGGCGGCCAACCTGGCCACCGGAACGCGATACGGCGAGCAACTCACGTAGGTCAGGCCGATACGATGACACTTCGCAATCGATGCAGGGTCACCACCGTGCTCACCACAGATGCCAAGCTTGATACCCGGATTGGTGCTACGACCACGTTCGCACCCAATCGCAATGATACGCGCAACACCATCGTCAAGCGTCTCGAACGGGTTCGAAGGCAGAATTTTGCGCTCAAGGTAGCAGGGCAGAAACTTGGACTCGATGTCGTCACGGCTAAAACCGAACGCTGTCTGGGTAAGATCGTTTGTACCAAAGCTGAAGAAGTCGGCGGCCTGTGCAATCTTATCAGCGACAATTGCGGCACGCGGCAGCTCAATCATCGTGCCAATCTTGATATCAACGACGACGCCTTCCTCGTCCATGACTTCGGCTATCGTCTTCTCGGATTCAGCGCGGAGCGTGGTGAGTTCAGACTTGCAACTCACCAGCGGAATCATGACCTCAGGGCGCGGATCTTTACCCTGTTTCTTGAGCGCGCACGCTGCACGTGTGATCGCGCGTACCTGCATACTGTAGAGTTCAGGGAACATGATACCGAGACGACAACCGCGCAGGCCAAGCATCGGATTCATCTCAGACATCGAGTCTATGAGTGCAAGAAGCTTCTTCTTCTTCTCGAGTTTCTCTACAGATGCACCGCCGGTCAGTTCTTCCTTGGTGATCTCGATTTCAAGCTCACGCGGGGAGTCGAGGAACTCATGGAGTGGCGGGTCGAGCAAGCGTACCGTCACCGGCAGACCGTCCATCGCCTCGAAGATACCCAGATAATCGGCGACCTGCGTATCGAGAAGCTGGTCGAGTGCGACGAGACGCGCCTCCTTGTCTTCACCGGCGAGGATGAAGTCTTGGATGATGTCTTTGCGCTCACCCAAAAACATGTGCTCAGTACGTGTCAAGCCAATGCCTTCGGCACCAAAGTTGCGCGCCAAGGTGGCATCTTCGGGGCTATCGGCGTTGGCGCGTACGCCAAGCACGCGGAACTCGTCGGCCCAATCGAGAATCGTGTTAAAGTCGCCGGAGACCTCAGGTTCGATGAGATCGGCCTTGCCACAGACGACCGTACCGGTCGTGCCGTCGATCGAAATAATCGTCTGATCATCGAGCACGATGTCGGTATCCTTAATGATGGCGCGTTTGGCACGTGCATCTATCTTGAGCTCGGCCACACCGCAGACACACGGCTTGCCCATGCCTCGCGCCACCACGGCTGCATGTGAGGTCTTACCACCGTGCGAGGTCAGGATACCCTGTGCAGCGACCATACCATGCAGATCGTCAGGGGTCGTCTCCCAGCGTACCAGCACGACCTTCTCTCCGGCCTTAGCAGCAGCCTCAGCATCGTCAGCACTGAAGACGCATCGACCGACAGCCGCACCTGGGCTCGCATTGAGACCTTGCGCGCACACGTCGTATTTCTTGGCCGGATCAAACTGAGGATGTAGCAGTTGGTCGAGTGCCATCGGATTAATGCGCAAGAGCGCCTCTTCTTTGGTAATCGTACCCTCATTGACGAAATCGACGGCAATTTTGAGCGCTGCGGCGGCGGTACGCTTACCGACGCGCGTCTGGAGCATCCAGAGCTTGCCTTGTTCAATCGTGAACTCGATATCACACATGTCACGGTACGCCTTTTCAAGGGTCGCAAAGACACCATCGAGCTCCTCGCCGGCCTTTTCAAGGCCTGGTTGGCGCTTAAGCTCAGCGATTGGCTCGGTGATACGAATACCGGCGACAACATCCTCGCCCTGTGCGTTCGTCAGATAGTCACCGTAGTACTCGTTCGTGCCGTCGGCCGGATTGCGCGTAAAGCCCACGCCCGTTGCCGACGTGTCGCCCTTATTACCGAAGACCATCGCCTGCACATTGACGGCCGTGCCAAGGTCGTCGGCGATACCCTCCATACGACGATAGTCGATCGCGCGTCGATTATTCCAGCTCTTAAAGACAGCCTCGATGGAAAGACGAAGCTGTTCGTTAACATCTTGCGGGAAGGCTACCACGCCGTCGACGACAAGCGCAGGATAGTCCTCAGGCGATACCTCACGTGAAACGATATCTTTAAACTCACTCACAAGTTCCTTGAGGTCTTCGGCGCTGAGATCCGTATCATTTTTAACACCGCGTGCTTCTTTCATGTGGGTAAGCGCTTCTTCGAATGCATCGCCCTCAATGTCGAGCACAACCCGCGAAAACATCTGAATGAAGCGACGGTAACTGTCCCACGCAAAACGCTCGTTGCCGGTCTGTGCGATGATTCCCTGGACCGATTCGTCGTTAAGCCCTAGATTGAGCACGGTGTCCATCATGCCCGGCATCGAAAACGGTGAGCCGGAGCGCACCGACACGAGTAGCGGGTCGTCGGCATCACCCAGCTTCTTACCCATCTTCTTCTCGAGATCGGCCGTGTAAACTGCAATCTCCTCGTCGAGGCCGACAGGAAACGCAGGTGGTTCGCTCTCGTAGTATTCCATACAGGCTTGACAGGTGATGGTGTAGCCGGGCGGAACCGGCAGACCCATGTTGGCCATCTCAGCGAGATTTGCGCCTTTGCCGCCAAGTTGATACTTCATGTCCTTGTTGCCTTCGGTCACGCTGACGTCGGTAGCGTTTTCATTGACCGCCTCACCGAACGCATATACTCGCTTGGTCTGCCCGTTGGTTTGCCCCATTACTGCTCATCCCCTTCACAGGTCGCAACTGCACAAAACCACACCAATAGCCACGCAGCAGCTCAACCCTTCACCCTCAAGCTGCATGCGACCCCCTTATGGTAACGCAAAATTGGGCTAAATTATTATGAAGTTTCATTAATCTTTGATACGCTGAGGGTATGAACAAGGATACGTTTCGTAGAGAAGCACGCAAAATACGCGATCAGATGTCTCGCGGTACCATCGTTGCGTCGAGCGAGGCACTGGTGTCGCAGCTGTTGACTTTGCCCTTTTTACCGGCCGCGCGCGTGGTTGCGGCGTATGAGCCCATGCACGGCGAAATCTCGCCGTCTTCTGCTCTTGAGCGGCTGTCAGAGCTTGCTCGAATGTCGGCACACGGCCACAAGGTACAGGTAGCGTTGCCGCACATCACCGGCGTACATGAGATGGAGATGAGGATCGTATGTGCGGATACGGGGACGGATATGAGTATCGATGTCGACGAGCTCGACGTCGTGCTCGTACCGGGAGTTGCATTCAGCACACAGGGCGACCGGTTAGGTTACGGCAAAGGTTTCTACGATCGCTTCCTTACGACGCTGCCCCCTCACGTCGTAACGATTGGGTTGACTTACGATGAGACGCTCTTCGATGAGCTACCGACCGAGCCCCATGACCGACGGGTTGCATACGTCGTAACTCCTACGCGTGTTATAGCGGGCGTATCATAATGCGTATCGTAACGGGCGTAGGTTAAGGTATTCGCTTGACCCATAACGCTGGACGCAAAGATATCGTCGTGCTCGACACACTGGTCGCACTCAGCGCCGTCGTGAACCACGTACCCGCTGCATTAAGATAGCCGAAACCAAAGTCTGCAACACCGGCAAGCCCCACGCCGCTGCCCGTCGTTGCCGTACCACCACGCGTACGCGCCCACCACGAACGTGAGGTACTCGTTGCCGTGGCATCACGTGCGATGCGCCCCAGTACGGTATTGGTCGTCGTAACGGCCGCACCTCCCGATCCGGTCGTCTGCGAGTCAGGGAAGTAGTTCATAATCTCGACGCCCGCTAAGGGGAACATCACGATCCCTCCCCCGGTCAGCGGCTGTGTGTTGGCACTATGGTTCTCCACCTGCGCAGCGCTTGGCCGTGAACGCGCATCCGGAAATCGTGTAAAGTTGACATTCGCCCAGGTAACGGTGCCGACGTTAGTAAGCCCTTCGACTGCAAAGGTGGACGTCGTCGGCGTCGTTGGGCTGATAAATCCCGTGAAAGACGGAAAAACGGCACGTGCCCTAAGCTCTGACCCGGCACGCGTATTCCACCATGCATCCACGCCCGTCATCAGGTTCGATTTGGTGCTCGCGCTTCCAGTACGAGACAACCAAAAATTGCCGTCACCGGTCGTCTGGTTAAAGCGCGTACCACGATCATAGGTAAACTGTGTCACAAGAAGATCGTAGATGGTTTCTCCGTGTGTGACGGTGGCGATGCGATAGAACGGGATGCCGTCATAGATAACACGAGAAGGTGGATCGATACGCGACGGCGTCGGACCAATCGGCGCCTGTGGTTCAAGCGGGTCGAGCGGCCAGATACTATCGATAACTGTCTTGCCTTGATTGCTTGCCGCAACGAGCGTGATCTCCCCGGCAGCGGTCAAACCGCCGTCACGCATAGCGAACACATCGTCTCGGGTGACGGCCTCCATCGTCAACGCAATAGCGTAATAAAACGCACTCGTCTCTACGGGAAAATCGGGAGTTGCCGAAACACCCGTCATGAGCGGCAGACTACTTCCCTCTATTGGCATCGTATAGTAGAAATAGCCATCATCGCACAGTATCCAACGGTCGTCACGTTCATGCGGCAAGGCAGTTTCCCATTGGGCAAATGACATCATGTAAGGCTGATCCCACGACCAGTAAACAGCAAACGGATTCATAGCGTCGGCAGCGTGGCCGGTGTTCGGTGCTGCGGCAGCAAGGCTCACTCCGTCGGTTAAGCCCCGTCTCGACCACTGGGAGGGTGCCACATCGAACCATGCCGTTTGCGTATCGATATATGAACCGCTGCCCCCATCGACCCATGTGGTGGGTAGAAAAGTCGTATCCATGATGGCTTTAACGCTCGGGATTGGTGGTGCATGACTCCCATCAAGGATGCTCCCACCTGGACCTTGGATGGGCAAAAACTGCATGAACTCGGCAGCAGAGATACGCACGATAAACGGGTCTTCGCCAACGTTTTCGACTCGGACAAGTTTTTCCCAGTTTCGTTCATTGATACGTCGAAACGTATCGACAAGGAGCGCCGAGGGCATCGGGCCTGATCGTAGCTGGCCGGCAGCGTTCTCGATTATCTCTAATGCAAAGGTGCCGAGCAAAATGAGTAGCAGAACGATAAGTAGGGTGACGACGATGGCGGTACGTCGATTAGTGCACGTCGTGCTGCACCGATTTGCGTGTCGTTTGATATCGGTATAGAGGTGCCCCATCGCCCTTTAATGGTAAGGGTGAGGCGGAGGATTCCACAAAAACACCATAACTAGATGGTGTCGGTTTGAACTATCGCGCGCCCTCGTGTCTCTTAGGCGGTATCGACGAGCAAAGAGATATCGGCGAGGCGCGTAACCAGAGCAACGAGCATACCGAGCAACATAAGCCGATTACGGCGCAGGTCAGCGTCCTCGTCCATCACCATAACCTCATCGAAGAAGGTATCGACAGGCGCGCGTAGCGTTGCGAGTTGCACCAAGAGTTCTTCATAGCGTGCCTCAGCGAGAAGTGTGGTCGCTTCGCGCTCGATCTGCAGGAGGGCATCGAAGAGCAATCGTTCGGGCGGCGTAAGAAGCGCGGTATCGATGTCCTCGGCGGTGTCCTCGGCCGTATGGTTTTTTGTGACGAGATTTTTTGCGCGTGTGAACGCTATCGCAAGGTTGACCATATCGTCGGTCTCGCGGTACTTCTCGAGTGCATCGCACCGTGCTTCTGCATCGGTCGGCACCTCGCTGCGTACGGCCAGCACGGCGTTGACGGTGTCGTAGCGGTATCCCTCCTCGCGCAAGATGGTTTCGAGGCGCGCCGTGAAGAACGTGCCTATCGCGGCGTGGATTTCAGCACGGTCGAAGTCGAGGACCTCGTCAAGCTGAGCAAGTGCGAGAGCGGCCAGCGTTGCGAAATCGAGCGGTACAGCCTGTCGCGCAATGTTCGTGATGGCGATGGCGCTGCGACGCAACGCGAACGGGTCACTCGTGCCTTTTGGCTGCATGCCGGCCGCAAAGATACCGGCGATGGTGTCGATCTTATCGGCGATGCTCACCAGCTGGCCGGGCAGCGTGCCGGGGATATCGTCGCCCGAAAAGCGCGGCCGGTAGTGCTCGGCAATCGCCGTTGCGACCTGCGGCTTTTCACCGGCCGCGCGTGCGTAGTGGCTGCCCATAACACCTTGGAGCTCAGGAAACTCGGTGACGGCGTGGGTGACGAGGTCGGCCTTACAGAGTTCGGCAGCGCGCACCGCAAACGCGTGCGTGTGCTCGTCGACGATCGCCATCGTGCGCGCCGCAGCAGGAGTCGCAGCAGAGGCCGCGTTCGACGGTTCGGCGGCGCCCTCTGCCAGCGCCGTCGTCAACGCGACGATGCGCCGCACCTTATCGCCCACGGTGCCGAGCTTATCGTGGAACACGACGCTGTCAAGCTTTGCGTTCCACTCGTCGAGCGGCACTTTGAGGTCCTCGTCGTAGAAAAATGCGGCATCGGCCAGACGCGCGCGCACGACGCGCTCATGGCCGGCGATAATCTGAGCATTGTGTTTTGGGTCACCATTGCTCGTGACGACAAAATGGTTGTCGAGTTGCGCGTCGGCGCGCGCACCCGGCTTGGCAGCCTGCGTGGTATCGGCGCGCTCGGTACGTTCGACGGCGAAGTAGCGCTGGTGTCGTGCCATCGCGCACACGAGAATCTCGCGCGGCAGGCGCAAAAACTCCTCGTCAAAAGTGCCGAGAAGCGCGGTCGGGTACTCGGTGAGGTTGACGACCTCGCTCAAAACGCTCTCCTCAAGCAGTGCGTGGCCATACGGTTGTGCGACCGTGCGTGCTTGTTCGGCGATAATGTCGCGCCGCCGCAGTTGCTCGGCGATCACAAAGTTGGCGCGCAGGATGCTGAGATATTCGCTCGGCCCGGCGACTTCGAGTGCACGCGAGCTCAAGAAACGATGGCCGTAGGTGATGCGTCCGGTGCTCAGGTCGCCGAATCGATATGGGACGATATCGCCCCCGAAAAGAGCGAGCAGTGTGCGAACCGGACGAATGAAGCGCACCTCACCGTCGCCCCAGCGCTGCGTCTTGGGCCAGTCGATGCCGGTAATGATCGCGTCGAGGACCTCGGGCATCGTGTCGAGCGCGCGTGTGCCGCCTTCGCGTACGGTTACGAAGGTGTAGGCGGTGCCATCGACCTCACGCACCTCAACGTCTGCAAGCGTCGCACCCTTCGAGCGCACAAAGCCTTCGAGCGCCTTCGTCGGTGTCGCGCCGCCATCCCCCCTATCCTCGCCGTCCGTGTACGCGATAGCGGCGGCCGGGCCTTTGTGCACGGCCTCGGTGTCAGGCGTGCTGACGGGGATAGCACGCACAAGTACGGCGATGCGGCGTGGTGTGGCATAGAGCGTCACGTCATCGTACGTCAGGCGTGCGGCGTCAAGCACCGTGGGCACGAGCGTCTCGAGCTGGACGAGCGCACGGTCAAGGGGGGTTGAGGGCATCTCCTCAACGCCAATCTCAAACAAAAGATCAAGCTTTTCTTCACGCTTCTTGAATGCCGTCACGTCACTCACCCGCTTCTTCGGAAGCAGGAGCAACTATCTGAAGATAGGCGGCACAACAGGCTTTCGCAAGCGTGCGTACGCGTAAGATGTAGCTCTGGCGCTCGGTCACGCTGATGGCGCCGCGCGCGTCGAGCAAGTTGAATACGTGCGAACACTTGAGCACATAGTCGTAGGCTGGCAGCACGAGTCCTGCCTCGAGCGCGCGGCCGCACTCGGCCTCAAACATCGTGAACTCCTGCAGGAGCATCTCGACATCGGCGACCTCGAAGTTGTAGGCGCTGTACTGTTGCTCGGGCCGCAAAAAGACATCGCCGTAGGTAACGGCACCATCGTCTTCCGTGCTCTTGTCGGCACCGGTGGCAGCACCGGTGGCGGCTCTGGGGCGAGCTCCGGCTTCAGCGCCGTGCGACCACACGAGATCGTAGACGCTGTCGACCTGCTGGATATACATCGCAAGCCGCTCGAGCCCATAGGTGATTTCGGCCGGCACCGGACGACACTCGAAGCCACCGACCTGCTGAAAGTAGGTAAACTGCGTGACCTCCATGCCGTTGAGCCAGACCTCCCAGCCCAGCCCCCACGCCCCGAGCGTCGGCGACTCCCAGTCGTCCTCGACGAGACGCATATCGTGCTCTTTGGGCTCGATACCGATCGCGCGCAACGAATCGAAGTAGAGGTCGAGCACGTTATCGGGACTTGGCTTCAAGATGACCTGAAACTGATAGTAGTGTTGCAGGCGGTTGGGGTTCTCGCCGTAGCGACCATCGGTCGGGCGGCGCGACGGCTGCACGTACGCCGTGTTCCACGTCTCGGGTCCCAGCGAGCGCAACGTCGTAGCCGGATGAAAGGTGCCAGCACCGACCTCGGTGTCATAGGGCTGCAAGACGACACACCCGTACGCGGCCCAGTAGTTCTGTAAGTTCAGGATGATGTCCTGAAAGGTGAGTACATTTTTCATGGTCTCATTGTAGCGTAATACTCAAAGCCTTTAAGGCGCGCCGGAATATTTTCGTTGAGAAATCGATGGACGGTGGCAAAATCGGCGGCGGTCGGATCGAGCCCCGAATGAAAGCCACAGAGCGCGGCGGCCTTTATGAGATAGGCGAGCAGATAGCGCTCACCGCGCGCCGGGTTGCCGGTGCAGCTTTCAAGTGCGTCGAGCGCCTTTCCGGTAAGGTCGTAGAGATCCGGCTCGTCGAGACCTTCTTGGCTGACGGTCGCCGCGAAGTCGAGCAGCGCACTTGTGGTATGCACGAGATCATAGTCTTCGCGCAACACCGCGTGTGAGCAGCGGATTCGTGCATCAGATATGACGTCGAGCGTGCGCCCCTTTGCGATGAGAAGATCGAGGACGGTTGCCGGCTCGCCACGCCCCCCAAACTTCGAGCCGGGCTTGCGCGCACCCTTGGCAACGGCACGGTAGAGCGCCCCATCGGCACCGAGCATCGTCAAAATGAGATCGGTCTCACCGAGTTTTGTCTTGCGCAGTACCACCGCAGTGAGCGGATACGTCGGCATCGCCGCTATCCGCCCTCACCGTAGCCGAACCGGCGAATCTGGGTTGCGCTGCGCCGCCAGTCTTTCTTGACCTTAACCGTGAGGTCAAGGTAGACCTTGGTAGCAAGAAGCGTCTCGAGGTCGGCGCGCGCAGCCGTTCCTATCTGTTTAATCATCGCGCCTCCCTTGCCCACGATAATGCCTTTTTGGCTTTCACGCTCGACGTATATAGTGGCGTAGATGTGGGTCATCGTAGGCGTGTCACCTTCGCCGTCGGCGTCGCCAGCGGTGTCAGCGATGTCACGAGCGTCAACGGTGTCAGCGGTGAACTCTTGGGTAATCTCATCGATGGCGACGCCGACGGCGTGCGGCACCTCGTCGCGCGTGCCGAGCAAGACCTTCTCTCGAATAAACTCGGCGATCATGACCTCGAGCGACTGGTCGGTCGTCATATCAGGCGGAAACCACTGGGGGCCGTCAGGAAGCAGATCGATCAGTGTCTGGGTAAAGGCCTCAAGACCGGCCCCGGTACACGCCGAAAGAGCGAGCGTTGCATCGAATGTGCCGAGCGCCTTCGCACGAGCCGCCTGCGCATCGAGCGCGGCCTCGTCAATAAGGTCGAGTTTGGTAAAGACGAGAAGTTTTTTGGTCCCGGCATCGGCTCGGGCGATAAGCGAGGCGATCCACGCGTCTCCCTTCCCCACCGGCTTGGAGCTATCGATGAGAAACGCGACGACATCGACATCGGAGATAGCGTGACGTGCGCTGCGATTGACCTCCTCGCCAAGAGCATCGTGCGGTTTATGAAGACCGGGCGTATCGACGAGCACGATCTGAGCCGACGGCCGATTCACGATACCGCTGAGGCGGTGGCGCGTCGTCTGGGGCGTGTTGCTTGTGATAGCAATCTTTTCGCCCAGCAATGCGTTAAGAAGCGTCGACTTACCGGCGTTCGGGCGCCCAACCAGCGCGACAAACCCGCTGTGAAACTCTAGACGTGAATCGCCCATGCCGCCAGTATCGTGCGTTCGCGCGCCTGCATCACCGTCGCATCGACGTCATCGATATGATCGTACCCCATCAGGTGAAGTACCCCGTGAACGAGCAAGAGATTCAGCTCCTCTTCGACGGTACGCTGGAGCTCACGCGCATTTTTTACGGCAACCTCCGGCGCAATGACGATATCGCCGAGTACGATAGGTGCTCCATCGTCGATGGTAACTGCAGGGTCGTCGCTGGGAAAAGAGAGAACGTCGGTCGGCTCAGATCGTGCACGATAACGCTCATTAAGCTGGGCTATTTCATCTGCATCGACGATAGCGATCGAGACCTCAGCGTGTGGTGGCACCTGCTCGCGTTCGAGCACAAAGGTGGCGAGCTCAACGAAGGCCGTCAGATTGAGCGGCTCGGGCTCGCGGTGGGTCACAATCAACACGTTCATCTCAAGAACGCTCCCCTCTCTGAGAATCGTCTCCTCTATCGTCAACGCCGACGGTCTCTATTGTACTACGTTGACGACGGGTCGGTAAGTTCTCGAAGCCGTATGAAACGCTCTTCGAGGAGTCGGGGATCGAGTGGCGTGAGCGCAGCGGCTGCGGTGCCGGGGCGCGCACTGAAGCGAAAGAGGTGGACACCGGCGAGATCAAGCTCACGTACGAGCATATACGTACGTTCAAAATCATCGTCGGTCTCGGTCGGATAGCCTACGATGATGTCAGCATGAAGCGCGATATTCGGACATGCGACACGCAGCCGCTCAGCGCTGCGTCGTACGTCATCGGTCGTGTAACGGCGACCCATCGCAGCAAGCACGATATCGCTGCCCGACTGAATCGGGATGTGCAGGTGCTCGTGGAGCAGACCGGCGTCTCGAAAAAGATCGATTATGTCATCGGTAATCGTCGGCGGCTCCATCGACGAAAGTCTCATATGGCGTACACCTGTCTCACGATGAAGCAGGCGGACAAGTGCAGCAAGCGTCGGTGCCTTACCTGCGGGATCATAATAGGCGCCAATATTAATGCCGACGAGCACAATCTCTTTGGTGCAGTCGGCCACACGAAGAGCGCGCACACGCTCGATGATCTCATGACTCGGTGTGTGACGTACGGGACCGCGTGCATAGGGCACGATACAGTAGGTGCAGAAGTTTTCGCAGCCATCGGTGATTTTGACATTTACGCGCGTACGTGTGACGACCGCACGAGCGCAGGCGACATTTTCTTCGGAGCCTCGTGCCGTCGCCTTTACGACCGCTCCTATTTGGGTCTTATCCGGTTCCACAATGACACGTGGGTCGAGAGCGGCGAGCTCAGTGGCGGCAACGACCGCCATACAGCCGGTTGCAATGACCGTATGACAGCCATCGACGAACATGCGACGTATCGCTTTGCGCACCTTCGCATCGCTGACCGCCGTCACGCTGCAGGTGTTAACGACCGCGACGTCGGCCTCGGTCGCGCTCGGAACCAATGTGCACCCGCACTGCCTAAGGTCGTCGGCAATGTCGATACTTTCAGCCTGGTTAACCTTACAGCCAAAGGTCTTTACGAATACGTTCATACCGACATTTGGGTGCGAGCGGCCTCGGCAGCAATGGCACATGCGGCAGCACAGGCCGTTTCAACACGCAGTATCGAATTGCCCAGTGTTGCCGTGACAGCACCGTGCGCCTGCAGCTTGGCGACCTCGGCAGCTTCGATGCCACCTTCCGGCCCAACGATGAGTGCGACAGACGTGGCACCCGCGCACATCGCCTTGCTGACAGCCGTCGACAACGATGGCTCTGCATCCGCCTCTTCCCAAAGCACGACCACAGCATCGTAGCGCGTTAAACGCTGCCCCAGTTCGTCGATGGATATGAGAGGGAATACCTCCGGTATTATGTCACGGTGAGCCTGCGCCGCAGCCGATCTTGTAACGGCTTCTAGGCGTGCGCGCTTCTTTGTAAGACGTGCCTCATCGAATCCTGAAGTGCGCACCTCACAGCGAGCAAATCGTACCGGGCACAGTGTGCGTATGCCTAACTCCACCGCACTGCGTACGATACGTTCGTTCTTATCTCCTTTGGCATAGCCCCAGAAGAGATCGAGGGTCATCGGCAACTCTGTGCTTGCGAGTAATTCGAGTACTCGCACCGTCAACTCTTCGATATCGATTGTGAGTACCTCACAGCGCCATGTACGCCATTCGCCGCGCACCACAACCTCGATACATTCACCCACGCGCACGCGCGCTACCTGCGAGGCATGTCGGAGTGCGTCGGTATCGAGCAGAACCGGCACTGTCGCGCCAACGGTATATACTGCTGCGTTAGCGTTCGACGCGAAAAAACGGTGTGCCGCCATGCCACATCCCCTTATCCGTGCCCCTGCACATCTGGCCGGCCCCTCATCCGCGCAGCCAATCTCGCATCTTAGAAAAACCGGTCCGGTGATGCTCGACGACCGAAGTCTCGCTGTCGCCAAATTCGGCCGAAAGTTCGCGTACGAGCTCCTTTTGGCGCTTCGTTAGCTTGCGTGGCACCACAACCTCAATATGACAATACAGGTTGCCGTGGCTTTCGCGGTTGAGCACCGGCATTCCCGCGCCACTGACCTTTATACGCGCTCCCGTCTGAGTGCCAGGCGGAACATCGACGCTCACCTCATCGAGCAGTCCTTCAATACGCTTCGTCGCACCGAGCGTAGCCTGTGTCATCGAGAGTGCCAGCACCATATGCAAATCATTGCCCTCACGTTCGAACCGTTCGTGGGGCGCAACGCGAACCTCAACGAGTAAATCGCCGCCAGCCGCGCCGCGAATTCCGGCTTCACCCATGTTGCGCAAACGAATATGTTGTCCGTCTCGAATGCCGGATGGAACTTCGACCGTCACGATTTCACGGTCGATGACGCGTCCGCTGCCCTCACATTCCGCACATGGGGTGGCAATGACTTGACCGCTTCCGCTACACTGTGGGCACGGCGCTGAGGTCGTCATTGTGCCTAAAAACGTACGCTGATAAACAGTCTTCTGTCCGGTGCCGTTGCAGTCGGGACATGCCTGTGCACCCGAGCCATCGGCCGAGCCGGTCGCATGGCAGTCCTTGCATGGCGCCAGACGGTCAACGGTGAGCTCGCGCTCAATGCCGGTCGCCGCCTCTTCAAGTGTAATCGTGATGGCCATCGTCATGTCACGGCCTTCACGACGCACCGTGCGGCCCGCTCGACGCGTACCGCCCATCGTCCCGCCCATAAATGCACTGAACAGATCGCCTAGGTCAACGCCACCACTACCGAACAGGTCGTTTAAGTCAACGTATTGGTAGCCGCCTGCACCGCCATAGCCGCTCGGCCCGCTACCTGCACCGCCTACACGGCCGAACTGGTCGTACTGTCGACGCTTGGCTGGGTCGCTGAGCACATCGTAGGCCTCGTTGAGTTTCTTGAATCGGTCTTCGGCATCAGCTGCATCGGAAACGTCCGGATGGCACTCACGAGCCTTATGGCGAAAGGCCTTCTTGATATCCTCTGCGGTCGCATTTTTTGTCACGCCAAGTACGTCATAGTAGCTCTGATTAGACATAGTTCCTCTCAGTGATTCTCTTAGTGGTTTGTGGCGGCCCAGTGATTGCCGAGATTGCCGGTGTCGGACAGATACTGCACGAGACGATCAATGGACGCAAGAGGGTCGAGACGCCAGTCGCCCACACCGCTCCAGCCACGTGGTGGATCCCACTGTGCATTAAACTGACACAGGCCGACCCATGTGCCGCACGGTGAAACCGATTCGGGGCGGTTTGTGCTTTCGCGCCAAATGATGTTGCGAATCGTAAGTAACCACGAGCTATCGACGCCATGGCGGCCCAGCGAGGCAAGAATTGTGCTATCCCATCGCCCATCACCAAGCGGAGCATTCTGGTTATGCTGCCCTGCCGCCGGACTGTTGGGGTTGGAGCCTCCGGGACGCCCACCGGTGATGACCATTTGGGCAATGCGTAGCTCCTCGGCGTAACGTGCCGCCGTCTCAGCTTCAGCCGCAGTCTGCGCCTCCTGTGCGCGTAAGGTATCGATTGATTGTTCGATTGAAGCGATTCTCACGCCCAGCTGCGAAGCCTGATTCTCGATATCGTTCATCAAAGTAAGTGCAAGCTGCTCATTGCGGTCAAGCTCGATTAGAAGCTGGCTTCGCTGCTGTTTGAGCGCCTGCATCTGCTCGATAGCAACGGTGTTTTGCTCGTTCATCTTAGTCAGGATATCCCACGTCGCCGTGAACTCCTGAAAGCTTGTCACCCCCAGCAGCATCTCGATAGCGCTAAACGGTCCCTGCCGATACATCTGTGCAGCGCGAATACTCAGCTCTTCGTTGAGTCGATCGATCTGCTCATTGATGGTGGCGACCTCTGCAGTTGCGGTCTCACGCGCTTGCACTGCAGCGATGTAGTCACTGTATGCACGCGCATAGCTCTCAAGCGAGCCAACGAGTTCACGATTGGCGACGTCGAGCTCGGCACCCAGGTCGGCCGAGGTTCTTGCAACGGCAGGTGCTACCGTCGCCGCGACAAACCCCAGCGCGACAAAAAACACAAAGGAGACCGTCACGCACGTCATAATCAGCGCGTGAACATATGTTCTGATACGTGATGTCATACCCATTCAGTTTACCATGAACCGGCGTCAGATTCCCTCGCTCCACACCGCCGCATACATCTCGTTTCCTAGCAACCAGCCGCGGTCGGTCGGCACAAAACATTCGGTGACAGCGTCGAATCGAACGAGTCCGTCTGCACAGAGCTGCTCAAATACGATAGTTACGTTCGCTTCGGCCACCTTCTGTGCACGTATCCCCCGTATTAATCGCATGCCTAACATGAGATCCTCGCGCATCGCCTCTGCCGGCGTCAACACCTCGTGCTCGTGCCACCGCGTGGACTGTATGCGCACCGGGTCAGCGAGAAACTCGTCGCGTGTCGCGTGTGCCGTAAAACGCACTCGGCTACCGTCCTCCTGCATGAACATCGAAGCTGCACAGGGCCCGATGCCAAGGTATTCTACACCAGTCCAATAACCCGTGTTGTGCTGTCCTTCATGTTCAGGGAGCATGTAGTTGGCAACTTCGTAGTGTTGGTAGCCGGCAGCAGTTAGCAGAGCACGTGCGGTAAGCATCTGCTGCGCGATATTGTCATCGGTCAGCATCTCGACAGCGCCGGACGCCACCGCTGCTGCCAATGGCGTGTCTTCCTCAACGGTGAGTGGATAGACGCTCACGTGTGCTGGATCGCACGCAATTGCCATCTCAACGACACTGCGCCACGCTGCCTCGTCTTGCCCGGGAACGCCGCAGATAAGGTCGAGTGCATACGAAAGATCTGTCCCTGCGCTCATCTCATCGAGAAGCGCAACCGTCCTAAAGATATCCTCGACCGTGTGAGCTCGCCCCAGTGTACGCAACGCTGCAGCATCAAACGATTGGACGCCGAGCGAGATGCGATTAATGCCAGCGGCAACCCATTCCTGCATTATCTCTGCATCGAGCGAGGCAGGATTTGCCTCAACGGTTATTTCGGCGCACTCTGCAACCGCACAGACCTCACGTATTATCGCAAGAATGTCAATCAGGTGACGACCCAGTATGCTGGGCGTACCTCCTCCGAAGTAGATCGTTGCGAGACTTCGTGTGCTCGTCCAGCTACTTGCCCAACCTTTTATGGCCGTCTTGACGGCTGCGACATACGAACATACCCGCTCGACACCGGTATCGGTCGTCGTGTAGAAGTTGCAGTAGTTGCACCGCTTCATACAGAATGGCACATGAATATAGAGTCCGAACGTGCGCATGATAAACGACTATACCTTATGTGGGAGTAATCGCGTTTGCGTACTCGTCTATGAGCGCTTCGAGATCGGCCATCGTTGTGATGTTGTTGATGTGGCGGCGAAAGTGTGATGCATGGGGCAGACCGGCGCAGTACCACATCGCATGACGACGCATGCGCACGAGCGCCTTCGGCCCAAAGGTGCGCTCAACACAGGCGGCGTGCTCGTGCATGACAGCAAAGATTTCATGTGGCGTTGGGGCCATCGCTGGAGTCGTCGCTGGGGTCGTCTTCGAAAAAATCCAGGGGTTGCCCTGTGCGCCCCGCGCAACCATCACGCCGGCAGCACCGATACCCCCCTCGCTGACCGGCGAGATCATGCGAGCTGCATCAGCCGCGGTAAAGACGTCGCCCGAGCCGATGACCGGCACGTCGACCGCCGCGGCGACCCGCGTTATCGTGGCCGCGTCAGACTCCCCCCGGTAGTACTGTGCCTGATAACGACCATGCACAGCAAGCGCCGACGCACCGGCCGCCTCCATCGCTCGGGCAAAAGAGACGGCCGTATCGTCACCATCGGCGAACCCCCGGCGCATCTTGACCGTCACCGGCACGTCGGTGCCATCGGATGCCTGCCCGCGCAACGCCTCGACCGTCGCGCTGACGATCTCGACCGCCAGCTCCGGCGTCTGCATGAGCGCGCTTCCCTCGCCCTTGCGGATCACCTTAGGAACGGGGCAGCCCATATTGATATCGATGAACGCGAGATCTTCGCCTAAGTGCCGCGCAACGACTCGTGCCTGTGTCGCAACGGTTTCAGGATCGGCCCCGAAGAGCTGGACGGCGACCGGCGCCTCGCCTTCTCCGAGCTGCAGGAGGTGGCGAGTCGCCTCGCTCTCAAAGCTGTAGCGCAGACCCGCCGCCGAAATCATCTCGGTGTAGGTGAGCCCCGCACCCATACGCTTGCAGATAGTGCGAAAACATGCGTCGGTGATGCCGGCCATCGGCGCCAGCCAAATAGGGTTACGTTCCAGGAGCGCCGGTATGGTCACTCATCGACCTTTAATATGGCCATAAAAGCTTCCTGTGGAACTTCCACATTTCCAATCGCCTTCATGCGCTTTTTGCCTGCTTTTTGCTTCTCAAGCAGCTTGCGTTTACGGCTCACATCGCCGCCGTAACACTTGGCAAGCACATCCTTGCGCTTGGCGCGTACGTTGGTGCGGCTCAGGATGCGGCTGCCGATGGCGGCCTGTATCGGCACCTCAAACATCTGCTGTGGGATGATGTCTTTTAGTTTGTGCGTCAGCACAACACCCCGGTCATACGCTTTGTCCTTGTGCACGATAAACGACAGTGCATCGACGGGCTTGCCGGCAAGCAGCACATCGAGCTTGACGAGATCGCTCGCGCGGTACCCGAGAAAGTCGTAGTCCAGTGAAGCGTAGCCCTTCGTGCGACTCTTGAGCTGGTCAAAGTAATCCATGATGAGTTCGGCGAGCGGCATCTCAAAATGAAGTTCGACGGTTTTTTCGCTCAGATACTGCATATCGGTGTGGATGCCGCGTCGCTCGATGGAGAGCTCCATCACCGCGCCCACGTAGTCCGGCGGCACCAGTATTGTCGCGGTCAGATACGGCTCTTCGATGCGTTCGATAGCCGTTGGCTCCGGCATGTCTTGGGGCGAATGGATCTCCAGCATAGTGCCGGCCGTCGTGTAGACGTGGTATTCGACGCTCGGCGCCGTGGCGAGTAGGTCGAGATTGAACTCGCGTTCGAGCCGCTCTTTGATGACCTCCATATGTAGCAGCCCGAGGAACCCCACGCGAAACCCGAAGCCGAGCGCGTGAGAGGTCTCCGGCTCGTAGATGAGCGCCGGGTCGTTGAGCTTGAGCTTGTCGAGAGCATCGCGCAGATCCGGGTACTGGTCGCCATCGAGAGGAAAAAGCCCGGTGAAGACCATCGGTTTGATGTCGCGGTAGCCGGCGAGTGGCTCGGTCGCGCCATCCTTGGCGAGCGTAACGGTGTCACCAACCTTGACGAGCGCCGGATCTTTGAGCCCCGTAATGAGGTAGCCGACCTCGCCCACACCGAGCATAGCAACGGGCGTGTTGGCGGGACGACACACGCCGACCTCCTCGACGTCGGTCTTTGTGCGCGTCGCCATCATAAGAATGTCATCGCCTTTTTTAACGCTCCCGTCAACGACACGGATAAGCGCCACGACCCCGCGATATTCGTCGAAGTATGAGTCGAATATCAGCGCAGTGAGTGGCGCGTTGATGTCGCCTTCGGGCGCCGGAATTCGCGCAACGATTGCCTCGAGCACTTCAGCAATCCCCTCACCTGTCTTCGCGCTGACGAGTATCGCGTCGTCGGCCGGTATCGCCAGGCCGTCTTCGATCTCATAGCGCACACGTTCAGGGTCAGCGGCCGGCAGATCAATCTTATTGATGAGCGGGATAATTTCGAGGTTGGCGTTCATCGCCATCATAGCGTTGGCGACGGTCTGCGCCTCCACACCTTGACTTGCATCGACGACGAGCAGAACGCCTTCGCACGCCTCCAGTGAGCGCGAGACTTCATAGGTAAAGTCGACGTGCCCGGGCGTGTCGATAAGGTTGAGCTGATAGGTGTGTCCGTCTTCAGCTTCGTAGGCAACGCGGACGGCCTGTGCCTTGATGGTGATGCCGCGCTCGCGCTCGATATCCATACTGTCGAGAAGCTGGTCCTGCATATCGCGTTCGCTGACGGTATCGGTCAGCTGCAAAATGCGGTCGGCGAGTGTCGATTTACCGTGATCGATGTGCGCGATAATCGAAAAGTTGCGTATGTGGTGAGGATTGGTCATTATGGTATAGTAGTGTACCACTTGTTATTTACGGAAAGGAACGGGCGTGGCAAACATTAAGAGCCAAAAGAAGCGCATCATCACCAACGAGAAGGCGCGTCTTCGCAATCGGAGCGTACGGTCATCGCTAAGAACAGCGACGAAAAAGGTTCAGGTAGCTGTCGAAGCCGGTGACAAAAAAGAGGCGCTCGCGCTGGCTCAGGAGGCGTGTCGCGCACTCGACAAAGCGGCCTCCAAGGGCGTTATTCACAAAAATCAGGCAGCAAATCGAAAGTCAGGAGTGATGGCGCTCGTCAACGCCATGTGAGCGTTCTAGACTCTGGGCGTTCTATGCCCTGGGCGTTCTAGAGCCTTCGGGCACTCATTTTGAGGTTTGGCCGCCTTTCAATGTGCGAATAAGCCACTGTTCGAAAGCCAACGTTGAATCAGCTGCAGTCGGTATGAGTGAAGCGACCTCAGCCAGTTCAATATAGGCCGTACGCAACTCCTCACCGGTATAGTGCTGTGCACCAGCTATCGTACGTTTTACCAGCCAGTCCGGCTTACTCACAACCGATATAATATGACTCGACGAGGTCTCACCGGCATCGAGTAACGAGCGCACGACGAGAAGATCGTTGGTTGTGTAGGCAGCGTTTGCTACGATTCGCGCGAGCGTCTCATTCTGACCAAGCAGCTCCTGATAAAGACGGAGCGCGCTCGCACCATCACGTTCGAGAATCGCCGTGCCTAACTGCCATATCTGTGTCTCGGCGCTGACGTCAACAACGGCTTCAACGTCCTCACGCGTGACTTCGGTGCGCTCGCCGACAAAGGTAGCGACCTTGCCCACCGCCGCATTGAGCGCATCAAGATTGGTTCCGACCGTAACGGCGACAAGCTTTCTCACCTCGGGCGAAGCGGTCTTCCCATGCATCGCAAAGAGGTCTCCTACCGCAGCAGGAATCTCATATTTTTTCGGTGTGGGCCGGGCGAGAATACCGCCGTGCGCATCGACGACCTTGTAGAGTCGTGAGGATTTAAGCAGCTTGGCCCCCACCAACGCAAGTACCGTTGTTGGCGCCGGGTCTTCGGCATATGCGACGAGCGCAGCGATGAGGTCGGCACCGGCGCTCTCGACACCGGAGATTAGCACCAGCCTTCTTGGGCCGAGTACCGGTAGCGTATTGAGCGCAGCAAGCACGGTACCCTCATCTGCCGCGCTCGCCTCGAAGTGCTCGTAGTTGAAGTCGAGGTCACTTTCTTCGGCGACTCGCTTCTTGAGCCGATCAACGGCTTGCTCGCGCAGATACGACTCTTCGCTGATAATCGCGTAGAGGGGCAACAGCTCTCTTTGCGCGGCTCGTTCTTGTTCGTGCGGCGCTTCTTGCGCGTTTTGCGCTTTTTCTTTTTTACTCACCTCTCTATTGTGCCACAGCAAGAGGCCTCAGTCCGATAGAAATCGGTCCGTCTTTATCGGTACGCCATACGCGCTTGAGGTGGCGACCAAGAATCTCGAGAATCGTCGCGTTGGGGTGTCCGTAGCTATTTTTCTCGCCCACACTGATAACGGCCTCTTTTGGTCGTGCCATTTCCATCAGTTCTTCATCGACCGACGGCTTACTGCCATGGTGTCCCACCTTCAGCACATCGATGGGTGCTTCTTCATGGGGCGGATTCGCGCGTAGTGCCTCTTTGGTCTGCGACGCCTCTGCATCACCTCCCGTCAGAATCGATCGCGCACTCAGCTGCTCCGAAGGCCCGAAGAATGCTATGAGGCTCTCGGTGGGTGTCGTTTGGGAGTTCGGCTTGGCGGTAATATAAAGAATCAGACTCGTCTCATTTGCACTTGGATCACTGACAGAGTTAAGCGGCCCCCATACATCAAGGCGTATCGTACCAACGCTCAGCGTCGAGCCGTGTGCTACAGGTACGATTCGCGCATTCATGTCATGGGCGAGCTTTTGGTATTTGAGCGAGCTTTCGGCTCCGTCTGCCACGATAATCGTGTCGGTTCCATACGAGCCGACGAGTGCCTTCGCGCCGGCAAAATGATCGTCGTGATCGTGGGTAAATATCACCGCATCGATACGCTTGACACCAAACGTACTGAGCTGATCGCGCAGCAACTGAGGGCTCGGTCCCGCATCGATGAGCACGGCATTCTCGCCACACTGTACCAGCAGCGCATCGCCCTGCCCCACATCGAGCACGACCACGCGCGAGCCCGGATAAGGCATCGCAGGCAGCATGAGTACGACGAGAAAACCTGCGCCTACCACCAGTGAGGTACCCTGCATGACACGCCCTGCTCGTCTGATAGTGCGCGCCTTGAGACGCGGCCACCACCACCAGATTGCCGCCGCGAGCACAACGACACCACCGGTGAGCAGCCATCCGCCGTCGGTGGGGATAGCCGCCCAGCTCGGCGAAGAGAGACGTTCGGTAATCGCTATCGTGACGCGATTGAGCCCACCACACATGGCGAGAAGCATGACGGCCGCGCCCGGTATCGCCCACGCAATCGCCGCGGCGCAGAGCGCAAGAGCCAGGGTAGCCGTAAAGAGAGGTGCCACGACGAGATTACTGACCGGCGACATCATCGAGAAGAACCCAAACGTTGCCGAAAGGATCGGCGCTGAGGCAATAAGCGCGACGATCGATATCGCTACCCCGTCGGCAACGGTGCGCGAGGGCCACGAAAACGCATGTCGCAGGTACCAGCTGCCGTACTTGGTAAACAGCCCGATGGCACCCACAGCACAGACCGAGAGCGAAAAACTCACCGATATCGCCCAGAGCGGAGACACAAACAGGCAGACGAGTCCCGTCAGAGCGAGGGCGTTGAGCGTTGCGTTGCGCCGAAAGAGCCAGATGCTCAGTGACATCACGGCAAGCATGCCCAGAGCACGCACAGCGCTCGGTGAGGCGCCGGTCAGTACCACGTATCCGCTACACACCATCAGCGTGACGACCTGTATCCACGCACGCTTGAGCCCGAGCATCGTCCCTATCGTAATAATCCCTGCTGCCACTATTGCCAGATGGGTGCCACTGACCGCTAACAGGTGTCCGATACCGGCGCGCGAAAACGGTTCGTTCAGCTCGTCAGCCCGAAATCCACGCCGATCACCGAGCAGTATCCCTTTCGTGATGGCGTTGTGCGCGCTCGCCTCGTCGCAGAGCTCTACGAGCTGTGCCCGATAAGCGTACATCCATCCCCACACGCCACCATAGTAGGGATCATCGAACTTGCTCACCGACATCTGTCCTGCCACGCCCTTGTTGAGCAAAAAATGAGCCTGTTCATCGAGCCTAAGAGCGGTAACTGGCGTGTTTACCGTCGCGCGCTGCCCAAGTTCGAGCGGCACCATGTCGTGTGCATAGTTCACGCGTGCCTTGATGCCAGCCAGCTCGCCATCGAGGATCTCTACCACCTGTGAGTCACCGAAGCGGCCTGCCATGCTGTCTTCGATTGCCTGGATCGTAATCGGGCCGGTCGCTGAGCGCTGGACCTTCTCAAGCGACTTCTCAAACGAGACGACCGTCGCATAGCCAACGATAACGCCACAGAGCAGCGCGAGCAGCGTGATTGCGCCGGCCCGCCGCCACGCACCGAGACGCCAGAGCACAAGCAAGAGAACACCAAAGCCAACGACGATGGCCGCCAGCCCCCATGTTCCCGCATCATCAAAAAATACCGAGTCGATGCCGCAGAGACGATCGAAGAGAACTTTAAGCGAGGCGGCGAGACCAAGCCAAAACCCCAAAAACGCGAAGCAGAGCAACGAGAGTGACGGACGCGCCGGAACCAGCTCTTCGATGGTCCGTCGCGGCATCTAACGCGCCTCCACCAACCCTGCAAGCGCCTCCACCTTTTTGGCGCCGATGCCACTGACACGCATAAGGTCATCGACCGAGCGATAGGGCCCGTTCACCGTGCGATCTGAGACGATCTTCTCGCTCGTCGCCGGTCCGATTCCGGGCAATGTCTGTAGCTCGCTTTCGCTGGCCGTGTTGATGTCGATAAGACTGGATGTGCTGCCGGTGTTGTCGGCGACGCCTGTGTCATCGGCGGCGGCATCCGAAGCTGACACACCCTCACCGCTGATGACAACGTTGACGGTGACCTCGGCAGGACGAGTAGCCGAGGTAGCAGCACCCGGAGTTTCTGAAGCCTGCTCGATTGCCAGACCGCCATCGCCAAGCGCCGATCCACGTGTCGGCGCGCCGGCCGAATACGCGATACATCCGACCCCTACCACGAGCACTGCGGCGATGCCAAGGGCAACCTGCTTGTTCGTGCTGACCCAATGGCGCGCCGAGCGCTTCACCCTCTCGAATGATTTTTCTAACGACTGCATACGCATTCCTCCCTTCACTTTTCAGCATAAGGGAGAGCACTTACCGATTTGTTACCCCACGATGTCCGTACTCTTAACGTACGATGTCCTCATTCTTAACGCGCAACACCTTTAGGCCGTGTTGTGTGCCTTCGTGGCGAAGGTGACGATCTTGCCAGGCACGACAACCTCTTTGCGAATCTCTTGGCCTTCAAGGTGCTTTGCGACGGCTGCGCGCGCAGCAACGGCGACGGTCTCGTCATCGGCGTCACGTGCCACTATCACGTGACCGCGCACCTTCCCGTTGACCTGCACCGGCAACTCGATCTCGTCGGCGATACAGAGGGTCTCATCCCACGTCGGCCATTCCTGCAGATGAACACTCCCCTCACCTGCGATAACCTCGCACCACAGCTCCTCGGCCACGTGCGGGGTAATCGGTGCCAACAGAAGCACGAGATGGCGCGCAACGGTCTCGGTGAGTTCCGCGTTTTGTGCGGTTGACGGGGTGGCGTTGGTGTAAGCGTAGGCGGCATTCGTAAGTTCCATCACGGCCGCAATCGTCGTGTTGAACTGGAACTTTTCGATGTCCTCGGTCGCCTTCTTGGTAAGCGCATGTAACGCGCGCACGAGTTCTTTTTCGGCGGCGGGCGGTGCGCCTGGCGTATCTGGTGTGTTTGGTGTGTTCGATGCGGTGGATTTCTCTGTGGATACCTCTGTGGACATCGTAGCGCGGTTATCCACCGCGTTTTCCACCCATCGCCACACGCGGTTGATAAAGCGGTGCATCCCCTCGACGCCCTCGTGTGACCACTCGAGGTCTTTATCGGGTGGCGCCATGAACAGAATGTAAGCGCGCAGCGTATCGGCTCCGTACTGCGCGATAATCTCTTCGGGTGCGACGACGTTACCTTTCGACTTGCTCATCGTCTCCCCATCGAGCTTAACCATCCCTTGCGTAAGCAGATTGGCGAACGGCTCGTCGAAGGCGCAGAGGCCGAGGTCGCGCAAGACCTTGGTAAAAAAGCGCGAGTAGAGGAGGTGTAAAATCGCATGCTCGATACCACCGATGTATTGGTCGACCGGCATCCAGTAATCTGCGCGCGTACGTGCGAACATCTCGGCATCGTTGCGCGCGTCACAAAAACGCATATAGTACCAGCTCGAACACGTAAACGTATCCATTGTATCGGTCTCACGACGTGCCGGTTTACTACACTGCGGACACGTTGTCTTGCAGAATTCTGCGTGGTCGGCAAGCGTTTCACCCTTCGTCACGTCGACGTCTTCGGGCAGCAACACCGGTAGCTCGTCTTCGGGCACCGGCACAATGCCGCATACATCACAGTAGACGATCGGGATTGGATTGCCCCAGTAGCGCTGGCGCGAAATGAGCCATTCGCGCAGGCGATAGTTGACCTTGCGCGGAAATGGCTTGAGTATATCGTCGTCATCGTCTTCGATGAAATCGACCGGCGGGATGGGAAGATGGTACTTGTGTGCGAACTCGGCGTCGCGCTCGTCCTCGGCCGGCACCGCCATAACCGCACCGGTACCGTAGTCCATCAAAATGTAATTGGAAACCCATATGGGAAGCTTATCGCCATTGACCGGATTGATAACATAACGCCCGGTGAAGGCGCCGATTTTTTCGGCTGAATCGCTCTCGCGCTCGATCGTCGTCTCGCATGCGGTGTGCTCAACGACGTCGCGCACGGCGCTCTCATATGTGGTGCCCGCCACGAGATCACACAGGCGAGGATGCTCGGGTGCAAGCAGAAAAAATGAGGCGCCGAACAACGTATCAGGACGCGTCGTAAAGACCGATATCGTCTCATCGGTTGGTTCACCGTTAGCATCGCAGAGCGTAAAGCCTACCTCGCGGCCGGTGCTACGGCCAATCCAATTTCGCTGCATTGCCTTGACGTTTTCGGGCCAACCTTCCAGCTGCTCGAGATCGGCGAGTAACTCGTCGGCGTAGTCGGTAATCTTGAAGTACCACTGCTCAAGTTCACGCTTTTCAACAGGGGTTTTACAGCGCCAGCAATGACCGTCATCACCTTCGACCTGCTCGTTAGCGAGCACAGTCACACACTCCGTACACCAGTTGACCGGTGCGCTCTTGCGCTCGGCCAGTCCGCGCTCGAGACACTTAAGGAAAAACCACTGTCCCCAGCGATAGTATTCGGGATCGCAGGTGCGCACGACACGGCTCCAGTCGTAGGAAAAACCCATGCGCTTGAGGCTTGCGGCCTGCGTATCGATGTTGGCATACGTCCAGGTAGCCGGGTGCGAACCCTGCTTGATTGCCGCATTTTCGGCCGGCAGCCCAAAGGCATCCCAGCCGATGGGGTGCAGTACCTGATAGCCCTTCATGCGCGCCTCACGCGCGATAACATCACCGATCGAATAGTTACGCACGTGCCCCATGTGGATATCGCCCGACGGATAGGGAAACATCTCAAGCACGTACTTCTTGGGACGCGCGGTATCTTCAACGGCAGTATCGATATGGGTCTCGGCCCATATTCGCTGCCACTTCGGCTCGATGTCGTGAGGAGTATACATTAGTTGCGGACGGTCAGCCCGGCCTTGACCATCGCAGGATGCAGCTTCCATAGAAGCGTCATCTCGGCGCCCATACCAAAGCCGCACTCTTCGCACATGTTGGCGGCGGCACCGGGGCATTCGGGAAGGCGAGTGCCGTCGGTCAAAATGAAGTTCGATATCCAGCACTGACGTTTGTCGATAAAGTTCTTGGGATCGCGCAATAGGTCCATGCCCGGCTTCGAGTTCATGAGGGGGTAGCCCTCCTTTTTCAGCCGTTGCGCGATGTCGATAATGTGGTTGCGAATCTCAGGTTTCACCCATAGTTCGCGGTCTTCATAGGGTACGTAGAACGAGAACGAGAATCGGCGTAGATGTGGGTTGTCTTTTACCATCCGAGCGACGTCCTCAAAGTCCTCGTAGTTCTTCGAGGTCACCGTCATGTTAACGTTCATGTTGGGGTGGTTGCACGCAGCGATGTTTTCCATCGCACGGTCAAACGAGCCGGCACCGCGCTGCTCATCATGCTTTTCGCGCATGCCGTCGATACTCACCCAGATAAGGTCGCTCGTCGCGGTAATCGGCAGCTGGGCGTTGGTCGTGACCGTCACCGAGTAGTAGCCCATCTCGCGCGCTAAATCGATGAGTGAGTTGAGGTCACGGTCGCCGTCACGCCACAGATGCGGCTCGCCGCCTTCAAAATCGATGATGCGACTTCCCAGCTCGTAGCAGTATTCGAGCTCGGCCTTGACCTCATCGTACGTCTTGGTGGTGCACTCTTCACCGGTAGTGACGACGTTGCAGTGTTTGCAGTTGAGATTGCATCGATCCGTGATAAAGATGACGCTCTGAAGTGGCTTGCGCTGTCCAAAAAACTTGCTTTTGGTAAACCACGTTGCGTAATAGGCCAGCTCGCTCATGCATTCCTCCTAAAGGTACCAGTTAAAGCCGAGCAAATTGGTGACGGCCACCAGCAGTACAAACTGCATGAGCAGGTTGCGTGCGAGCAGCCAGCGCAGCATAAACCACTCGATACCGGCAGCTTTGTAGTTGTCCCAGTCTTTGAAGCTGCCCATCCATTTTTTGGGCGTCTCTTCGACGTCCGGGCTGACGACGTAGAGGTGTAGCAGACGCAAAAAACCGATGGCGACCGGCAGCGTCAGCAGTACGAGCAACGTCGGCACGGGAAGCGCTCCGGTCAGCACGCCGCCGACGATACAGGCGTACGCGGCAACGAGCAGAAGAACGTTAACCCAGAAGCCGGCCATCTTTGAGCCGAGCAGCACCACAAGCGTCGTGCGGCCGGCGGCCTTGTCGGGCTCGAAGTCCATGATGGCATGTGCGTTGACGATGCTCATCGTGAGAAGTCCACACGGAATCGATGCCCAGATGATAGCGGGGCTAATCGTGGCCGTGCAGAGATAGTAAGCGGGAACAGCGATGAGCGCACCGAAGACGATGCCGATGACGATCTCGCCGAGACCATGATAGCTCAATCGCAGCGGAGGGCCGGCGTACATGACACCAAGCAGCAGACCGAGCCCGGCAAAGGCCGCAATGTAGCGCCAGTCATAGCCGAGGAATACGAGTCCGAGGACGAGAATGACGGCTCCACACGCGAGGGCAAACGCGATAAAAACCCAGCCCATCGTGCGAGTTTCCGCAAGAGTAGCCTCGCCACTCTCGATGTAGGCGCACTTCTGAAGCCGGGCGCGAAAGCCACCATCGATGAGTTCCTCACGCTTGGCAACGGCCCCTTTGGCGTAGTCGAAGTAGTCGTCGAGCAGGTTGACACCGGTGTGCGCCGCGCCCACGCCAACAAGACCGAGGAGGCCGAGGACGAGACCGAGTGGATGAAACGGTACGAGACCGTATATCCATGCAGAGATTGCGAACAAAATACCGAGGATGTAGGGAGTCAGCGACTGACCCAGCGCAATATTGCGCGATGCTTTGAACCAAAAACCGAAGCCTTGCTTGGGCATGTATCTTCCTTTCGTGCATATGCGCCAGCTGCGATAAAACCTTGTGCATAGTATAACAGTAATCAATAAGAGTATTGTGGTTCGCTACGTCCGAAGATTGTGTCGTACCGCGATATCGTGCCGCGTTCGTATAGAATCTGATATACTGACGTCTGCTCGTTTTGTGGGGCCTTAGCTCAGCTGGGAGAGCGCATGGCTGGCAGCCATGAGGTCACCGGTTCGATCCCGGTAGGCTCCACCACTAAAAAACCACCATTCCAGCGAGAGCGAGGGCGCCGGCAAACGCTACGCTTGGCTTCAAGCGCGTGCTTGGATGTCAACCAATTCTGGACACAAAGTTAAGAAGCCTATTTGACGTTTAAGTAAGTGTCCTCCTCTCATATTCTGTCGGTGAGAGATATCCGAGTGCTGAGTGCATGCGTTTAGTGTTGTAGTAA
>Ga0099364_10001065_pt1 | contig 45850 bp, 39 predicted proteins | sample TergutTh196P3_FD_73070 | JGI IMG/M metagenome (GOLD analysis project Ga0099364, IMG submission 73070) | Microcerotermes parvus P3 segment gut microbial communities from Pointe-Noire, Republic of the Congo - Th196 P3 | ecosystem: Host-associated > Arthropoda: Insects > Digestive system > Gut ...
TGAATAAATGAGTGAATGAGTAAATGAGTGAATGAGTAAATGAGTAAATGAGTGAATGAGTAAATGAGTAAATGAGTGAATGAGTGAATGAGTAAATGAGTAAATGAGTGAATGAGTAAATGAGTGAATGAGTAAATGAGTAAATGAGTAAATGAGTATTCTCAATTCGTAAATCATATTTTTTTCAGTTTTCAGTTTTCAGTTTTCAGTTATCTGTTATCTGTTATCAGTTATCAGTTAATCACTAACCTCTAACCACTAATCACTAACCACTAACCACTAATTTAAAGTTATTTGATGAATCTGACGTTAAAAATTTGGAGGCAAAAATCGGCTCGCGAAAAAGGACAATTTGAGATATATTATCTAAAAAATATTTCTCCTGAATGTTCTTTTTTTGAGATGCTTGACATCCTTAACGAGCAGCTGATAAATGAAGAGAAAGAACCAATTGCCTTTGACCACGACTGTCGCGAAGGAATTTGTGGGTCATGTTCGCTTTATATTAACGGTCGCCCGCATGGTCCTGATGAAGAAGTTACGACATGTCAACTTCATCTTCGTAAATTTAAAGATGGTGAAACAATTGTTGTTGAGCCGTGGCGTTCGGCGGCATTTCCTGTTATAAAAGATTTGATAGTAAACCGAAACGCATTAGATGAGATAATGGCAGCGGGAGGATTCATTTCGGTAAATACGGGTGGAGTTCCCGATGCAAATCTGATACCAATATCCAAAGAACATTCTTCGGAAGCAATGGAAGCCGCTTCCTGTATTGGTTGTGGTGCTTGCATAGCAGCCTGCAAAAACGGGTCAGCGATGATGTTTGTTGCCGCAAAAGTTTCACATTTAGCATTATTACCACAAGGAAAAATTGAGACTTCGCGCCGAGTAAATAATATGGTCGCCAAAATGGACGAACTCGGTTTTGGAAACTGTACAAATACGGGCACTTGTGAATCTGAATGTCCCAAAGGTGGTTCGGTGTCGCTAATTGCACGCTTGAACAGAGAATTTATTAAAGCACCAAAAAATATTTCAGCGTCCCCCGACAATCCAAGAACTGTCAAATTCTTCTGTTTATAAAGTTATTTGAGTGAGTCTTTTGCTGGTCCCAACACTTTTCGGGGGTCAAATCGCTTAGTTTTTATTAATATTATGAAAAATGCAGGTTAGGTTAGAATTTATAGCCCCGTACCCGTTATTTTTCTGAATAAATCGAGGGCGTAAACGTCGGTCATTCCTGAAATAAAATCAATTACAGATTGTATTTTTAAGTGTGGTGGTGCATCAGAAGAGACTTTAAACTGTAGGGGAATAAAGGGAAGAAGCAGTCCCGAAAAATGTTCTTTTGGATTCAAAACAGCGTTTATAAATTCGTTTAATAATGAATTTATAATTTTAAAACCCGCTATCTCAATTTCTACCACTGATTGATGCTTGTATATGGTACTATATCCAATGTTCATGCAGTTTTGCAATGCTTCTTTTGTATTACCTTCTAACAAATTAATCAACGGTTTTTCGAAATCGCCTTCTAAAATTGCAGTATGGTTGTCGCAAAATATGTTAGTGCAAAAATCAACTAAACGCCCAATAATTATTGCTCTCAAATAAGCAATTTGTTCGTTGATGTCGGTAACTTGTTTACAAACTTTTTCGATTTTTTTTAATCTTTCTTTATCTTCATTTTTATTGAAAAAGCTCAAAAAAAGTTCTTTTGTTTTTTCTGTTGAAAGAATTGAAAGTTTGTGCGCATCTTCGATGTCCATTATTCTGTAACAAATATCGTCTGCTGCTTCAACAAGGAATACTATAGGGTGGCGGTTGAAAACGCCGGGGTTTCCACTTTTCTCGCTTATTCCTAGCTCGGATGCAATTTTTGTCCATTTTTCTTTTTCTGAATTAAAAAAACCATATTTTTTTGCGCCATTAATGTTAGAAGGGTATGGGTATTTTACTATTGATGCGACTGTTGTATAAGTCATTGCAAAACCTCCTTTTCTACGTCCTTCAAATTGATGTGTAAGTAGTCTGAATGCGTTTGCATTACCTTCAAAATTAGTAAAGTCGTTCCAAATGTTCTGATTTGGAATAAGATTTTCGTATTTTTTGCCTTCACCGTTCTTAAAAAAGAGTGAAATAGCTTTTTCGCCACTATGACCAAATGGTGGATTACCAAAATCGTGTGCTAAACAAGCGGCTGCCGTTACTGAACCTAACTCTTCAATTAAGGGATTGGCAATTTTCAACTTTTCTATCAAAAAGCGGCTAACATTATTTCCCAGGGACCGACCTACGCAGGCTACTTCCAAACTATGAGTAAGCCTGTTATGTACAAAAATACTACCAGGCAAAGGAAAAACCTGTGTTTTGTCTTGCATTCTGCGAAATGGTGATGAAAAAATCAACCTGTCGTAATCGCGCTGAAATTGTGAACGATCATGATGTTCAATCATTTTGCCGCTCTGACCCGTACGCTTGGTCGAAAGAAGTTTTGTCCAATTCATAAAGTAAATTATTAAAAATATGATCGATATTTATTTATCTCTTTGGCAAAAATTTTTGCTTTATTATCTGTACAACTATCCAAAAGTTTCCAAAAATTTGGTCCATGATTTTTTTCTTTTGTATGACACAATTCGTGAAGTATCATATAATCTATCAAATGTTCGGGTAAACGCACTAAATGTAAGTTTAGATTGATATTGTTGATATGCGAACAACTCCCCCACTGTGATTTCAAATTTTTTATAAAAACTTTTTTATAAGAGAACCCATATTTTGCAGCTAATTGTGAAACTCGCACAGGGAACGTTTCTTTGGCTTCAAGTCGCATCGCTTTTTCGATACCGAAACGAATTGCCTCCTGAACTGTTTGGCTTGATACGAGTACATTTTCAGGATAAAATACATTTAAAACTCCGTTATTTAACTCTATTCGGACACTTGTTCCTACATATTTTTGAACTTGTAATCTAAAAGTTGCAGTTTTAAAATCAGTCTGTTCATCAAAAATAATTGCTCTTTTTTCGTGTTCTTTAATTTTTTCCTTAGTTTCTAATATCCAATTTTTATTTTGGTGAACAAAATCAACTGCTTTCTTTATGCTAAATCTTTTTGGACATATCACTACAACTCCATTAAAAGGTCTGAGACTAATCGATAATCTTTTAAAATTTTTAGAAAATTTAAACAGGACAATACCTATCTCATCAAATTCTTTTGTTATTTTCATTTTGGCTTGTTATTGCTGATGTTTATGATAACACCTAATTCTGATAGCACAAAAAAAGTTGTTGGCTGTTAGTGTGCAGCACCATATAAAACGGCTGCCGCCAAAAGTATTTTATACTATTTTTTATATAATAATTCATTTTGCTCCCATTTCTCTGTTTGCTCAACTTAATTGAGGATATATTCGCTTTTGCTAATTGCCTCTCTTCCACCTTCTGTTCGCAGCCACTCGTATATTTTGTATGCCATGGAGGATTTGTCCAAATCAGAACGAATGACAACATAAACTTCTGTGGTATAAGGATATGAGCGATTGGTAATGGTTTGTTTATTTGGTTTCACTCCGTCAATTGCAATTGTCTTTAAATATTTTTCATTAGGTCTTATAATATACTCATTATAGTAATATACGGTATAGCCTATTGCGTTAGGGTCTCTACCTATTTCATCAAGCAATCCCTGCATGGTAAAAACAAGTCTTTCCTCATATATTGGAAGTCGCGTATAATATTCCAAGTCAGCCATAACTAATAAATCCATTAATTCTTGACTTCCCGAATTAGGATTTCTGATGAATGGATTTATAACCGAATGTTCAGGATATCCAGGATATATTTCTACACCAAACTCCCCCCAATCTGTTATTTTTCCTGTATAAATATCTTGTATGTTTTGGGTTGTCAATCCCACTATGGGATTTTTTGGATTAACAATAAAAATAAAGGCGTCAAGAGCGATTGGAGTTTCAATTAAAGTAATTCCTTTGGTTTCGGCATACTTTTGTTCATCAGGCGACATCGTGCGTGCAGTAAATAGAATGTCCGCTTTTCTATCGATTAAATTAATGATAGAATTGTGTGTTTGCGAACATTTGACTACTTTATCAAACTTTTTTCTTAAACTACTTCCTATTTTGGGTTCTATGCTCCAATTACTTGACCCATGGCTTATTTCTTTTTCTATCCATTCATAGTTAAGCCCCATTAATTCGCAAGCAATAACTGTATTTAATGGAAGTGTGGATGTAGAACCGTCTATTATCGGATAATTGTCAATTGATAATCCTTCAATATAAGGAGAAATTGTACTTTCCTCTTTTTCTTTGTTGCAACTCATACAAAAAACAGTTGCAAACAAAACTAAAACTACGATATTAAACGTTAATCTATTCATTTTCAATCTTTTTAGATTGTAAGGGTCATATAGTAATCCATTCGCTTTCTTCTGCTTGTTTAATACATTCTTCTAAACTTCCTTCGCCGAGCGTCATAAACTTTTCGGATGAATCTGGCCAGTCGAACGAGCAATCGGTCAATGCATTATCGTAAATGGTAAACCGTGCTAACGGAAATTCTAAATACTTTCCGTCAATTAACGGCTTTGTTAAGATTGCGCCTTCGGGAATGTGTGGCTCGTGCAAATGGTAAAGGTACACGCGACCCTGCCTTATTTGTATCCTACTTACATGTTCTTTTAACTTCGATGTTTTTTCGATCATGGCTTTCACAGTGTTCATTAGGCTTACCTTTTTTCGCTCGCATAATTTTACGGGCATTTTTTTGTGTCCCGTATATACCCAATATCTTTTTTGTGACATACTTTTAGATTATTAGCAAATTTTGATTAAATAACCCAAACAAACTCGATTTGGTGTGCAAAAAATCATATTTATAAAATACAAAGGTAGCAAAAACCAGAACAAAAAAACGGTTATCATCAAAAAAATAAAAAAAATTTTACCAAAAATAGTGCATTATTTCTAGCAGTAAATTACTTATAATGATTTGTATACGTATGATTTTTTTATTATTATGCAGGTTTATGTTTCAATAAAAAAGAACAAACAGGTTGAAATCAATATCATACCCAGGATAAGTCCAGCAATAGAAAAATGGTGTTCGCCGTGTCGTTCGGCTGTTGGAAGGAGTTCGTCAACAGAAATATAGACCATAATTCCGGCAACTGCTGCCATAACAATACCATTAATTTGTGGTGACCAAAATGGCATCAAAAATAGATATGCCACTAATGCACCGAGCGGCTCGGTTAGTCCAGATAAAAAAGAGAGCCAAAATGCCTTTTTTCTGCTACCTGTTGCGTGATAAATTGGAACTGAAACAGCAATTCCTTCAGGTATATTATGAATTGCGATGGCAATGGTAATAGGGATTGCCACTGAAAGACCGCTCGTCATTGCGGTAGTAAAAGCGGCAATTCCTTCGGGGAAATTGTGTGCGGTAAGCGATAACGCCACTACTATTCCTGTACGATACAAAGAATTTTGCTTTCCATTTTGTCGATTCAGTTCTTCAACCCCTTGTAGTTCGTGCGGATTATTTGGCTGTGGAATTAAAAAATCAATGATTGTTATTAATCCCATACCCCCAAAAAATGCTAACATTAATGTTAACATTCCCGTTCTTTCGCCGTAATATAACGATAAAGCATCTTTGGCATTGGGTATTAAATCCATGAAAGATACATAAAGCATCACACCGGCAGAAAGTCCAAGCGAAAAACAAAGAAATTTTTTGTTGGTACGTTTTGCTAATAATGCAATAGAACTACCTATGCCGGTCGCAAGACCTGCAATCAAAGTCATTCCAAAAGAGAGCAAAACAATATTTTGGGACATCTATCTTTTTCCAAGCTCGTGGTCAAGAGCATATAGTCCAGCGGGACTACTTTCTATTCTTGTCAGTTTTTCTAAAATTTTTGTCGCCGTAGCCTCTTCTTCCACTTGTTCGTCAACAAACCATTTTAACATGCTTTTTGTGGCATAATCTCTTATATCGCTTGCCATATCCATCAAATTATGAATGCTTTGTGTAACAACTTTTTCGTGTTTTAAAGTTTCTTCGAAAGCCTCTTTTGGGGAAGTCCACTCTTGTTTAACTTCTGCGACAGGCATTAATAGAACTTTTCCTCCTCGCTCGCCGATATATTTCATAATGCGGGTAGCATGTTCAAATTCCTCCTTCGTTTGCGATGCAAACCACGAAGCAATACCTTCAAAACCCTTGTTATCCATATCGTAAGACATTGACAAATAGAGGTAACTGGACCATAATTCTGCATTGACTTGTTTATTTAATGCAGCTTCAATCTTTTTTTCTAACATAACTTTTTAATTTTAAGAACGTTATTATATAAATATCTTTTAAAAATTTTTTGCAAAAATAATCTTTTTTTTTGAAATAAAAAAATTGAGTTTTTTGAACTTTGAATTTATAAAAAATAATTTATTTCATTTCTCTTAAAACCTTTATTGTTGAATGTTGTTAATAATTGATATATTCAAACAATAAAGCAAAGATTTCAATTTTCCAAAATATTAATGTGTTATATACATAATATCAGATATTTACAGAGAAGAATAAAAAAAATCTGATATTTCGTCTCATTCATAACCGAATGTTAAGTACAAAAATATTCTTGACCCCATTAATTGTTATCGACTGATTCGTTATTTTTCGGAGTAAAAGAGTGAGCGGCTTTGGTAAGTCTATCCATTATTGCTCGTCCGATGCCTTCTTCTTCAAATTTTAAGGCGTAAATTTTGTCAATATTAGCATTTTTTTCAAAACTATACAAAATTCCGAATAGATTTGATGCTGCTTCTAATAAATCACCGTCATCGGAAAGATACTTTATTTTGCATCTTGTCTGATAGGGCATATCCATTGGTTTTAAGACAATTAGCCCGATATTTTTTGTTAATCCTTCGGGTACTTCATCAAGCAAATAAAGTGGTTTTTGAGGTGCATAATGACTTTTCATTTGTCCGGGTGCATTCGGCTCTGTTGTTGTGGACTTTGAAATCACTTTAATATCAGGAAAATCATTTACCATCTGTTCTTCAGAAATGATACCGGGTCGGAGAATTTCTATTGTTTGATTTGAAACAGAGACAATAGTTGATTCTAATCCCATTGTGGTATGACCGCCGTCTATAAGGTAATCGACTTTAGTAAGTTGGTCAATGACTTGATTGGGCATTGTAGGGCTAATTCTACCAAAAAGATTAGCGCTTGGTGCTGCTATTGGAACACCTGCCAAACGTATCAATTTTAATGCAAAAGGATTATTAGGCATCCTAACTGCAACAGTAGGCAACCCCGAAGTAACTATATCCGGTATTTGTTTTTGACGAGGAGCAACAATTGTTAGTGGTCCGGGCCAATATTTGTCGGCAAGTCGTTTGATTAGCGGCGACAGCGGCTTAATAAATATTTCATTTACCTCTTCGAAAGAAGAAACGTGTAAAATAAGTGGGTTGAATGAAGGTCTATTTTTGACATCAAAAATTTTTGCAACTGCCTTAGGGTTTAGTCCGTCAGCACCTAATCCGTAAACGGTTTCGGTGGGAAAGGCAACAAGTTTTCCTTCTTTTATCAATTTAGATGCAAAAACGACATCTTTTCCTGATTTAATCATGCTGATATTAATGAATTATTATCTTCTGTGAGTTTTTGGCGGTTTAAAGCTTGAGTTGTAAATACTGCTGCTCGAACGCTGTCGTCTGTAAGAGCAAAAATTTTGGCAGCAGCTAATGCGGCGTTTTCAGGTTCAATAACTACCATTGGTGCAATACCGGATGGCATTCTCAAGCTCGAATAAATATCTGTTCCTGAATATTTTTCAGAATAAGGAGGACATGCGATAACGGGACAGAGAGTTTGTCCGTCAGTAAATCCGCTTAAAGCATTGCTACGTCCCGCAACGGTGATGAAAACTACATTTTCCATTTCAAATTCTTGAATTATTTCCAAACATTTTAATGGAACTTTATGGGCAGAAGCAATTTTCATAACTACTTCTAATCCCAGCCTGGTTGCCTCTCGGGCAATTTTTTTTGACCATTCTAAATCAGACTGAGAACCCATTATTATTACTACTTTTGACATGCTATTTTTTAAGTAAATTTTCTTAAATAAGTTGCAAAGGTATTATTTATTTTTCATTTCAAAATATTTTTCCATATTTTTCTTAAAAAAATTCAAAATAAAACAAAAAGAAAAACGTTTAATCCGTTACAAAACTATTGTAATAGGATGCGTTCAAAACACTATTTATGGCATTTCTTCGCCATTTTTTCGGTCATTGTATGGGGAACAACTTTTGTTTCTACAAAGGTATTGTTAAATAACGGTTTAACCCCTTCGGGTATTTTTTTGATGCGATTTTTATTTGCATACATTGTGATGTGTTTTTTTGCACCGAGAAAATTATTTGCCGACAACTTAAAAGATGAACTTCTATTTGTTATTGCGGGATTAGGAGGAGGTTCGGCATATTTTGTTGCAGAAAATACAGCATTAGGGATTACACTTGCCACAAATGTAGCGTTAATTGTTTGCATAACTCCTATTTTAACAATTTTTTTGTCATATTTTTTCTACAAAAAAGAGCCTTTAAAAAAAGCGTTGTTTCTCGGTTCAATAGTGGCATTGGCGGGCGTTTCATTAGTTATTTATAATGGAAATTTTGTTTTAAAAATAAATCCTTTAGGAGATTTTTTGACAATTTTGGCTGCATTGGCGTGGGCTGTTTACGGAGTTTCTTTGAAATGGTTAGATTCAAAATATTCTGTTTTGTTTATTACGCGAAAAGTTTTCTTTTATGGAGTATTTACTTTGATTCCGTTTCTACCTTTTTCGCCGCCAAATATCGAGTTTTCATCTTTGCTGAAACCGGTTGTGTTATATAATTTGCTATTTTTGGGGATTATTGCATCACTTCTTTGTTATTTTTTGTGGAACACAGCAATAAAAAAAATCGGCGTAATACATGTTACAAATTATATTTATGCAATTCCTTTAGTAACACTGATAACCTCTTATATAGTTATTAATGAGCGAATTGCACCGTTAGCTATAGTTGGTTCGATAATGATTTTATCAGGAGTATATTTGGCACAAAAATAAAAATATCTAATTATCTAAATTTCAGAGATTTAACAAAAATTAACATAATAAAAATCAACTATTTTTACTTTTTTTGTAACAGATTTGCAAAACTTATCGTAAAAACAATTATTTTTACATTTTAAAAATCAAGTTGTTTCAGTTTGTCATTTATGGAAAAATACATACTCGAATTATTAGAAGGACGCACACGGGTCATCGTACCCGATTTAGGTGCTTTTATAGTTTCTTTTAGCAAAGAAACTCCCATTATTTTTAACTCATTCTTGTCTTTTAATGACGGAATGTTGATAGGTCATATTTCCAACGAAGAAGGTATTGATACTTCCGTTGCCGCAAAAAAAGTTGATGACTTTGTGAACAAAATTAAAAAAACTCTTGAACAAGGTAACTCTTTTGAAATTAAAAATTTAGGAATTATTTCCAAAGATATTTCGGGAAGTATGAAGTTCACCCATAAAAAAGAGACATCAGTTGGAATAAAAACCGAAACAAAAGATGATAAAATAATGGATATGCTATCATCTGATGACGAACTCCTTGATATTGGTAGTGATGATATAGTTCCTCCAATTGTTAAGGGTACATCTGCAAAACCTGTTACACCGACAATTCCAAAAGTACCAATACCACCCGTTGTTCCGACCACACCCATAACTTCTACACCCGTTACAACAATACCACCTGTTACAACAATACCACCTGTTACAACAATTCCACCTGTTACAACAACGCCTGTTTCAACAATTCCACCTGTTGTAACTAATAAACCTGTAACAACGGTAACGACTGAAAAACCTGTTTCACAAATAAACTCCATAACACCAATAATACCTGATAAAACCGTTACTCCCATCACACCCATAAAACCTATCACACCGATAATGCCGGATAAAACCGAAACTCCCATAAAACCGATTTCGCCAATTATTCCAATAAAACCCATTGAATCTGTTTCTCCTTTTATACAAACAGCACCCGTAGCCACTGTAAAACCTACCGTATCTACTTCTCCCGTAATACCAACGACACCCGTAGCGACTGCAAAACCTACTATACCCGTTTCAACAGTAAAACCAACCGCACCTGTCGTAACTGCGCAAAATTTACCCCAGGGAAATAAACAAACAGTTCAGCCACAGCAACAACAAATAGAAAAGAAAAATGATAATGAGGAAAAAACTAAAAGAGGTTTTCCTATTTGGTTGATAATCATAATATTAGCGATATTATTAATATTATCTGGCTGTTATTATTTTATTTTCGTAAATAAAACATTTTCGATATCATCAATTTCGATGCCTTCATTTTTGAAAAAGAAATCCGTTGAAATTGAATATGTGATAGAAGAACCAACTATTACCGAGCCAACTTTGGAAGAAATTATTGAAGAGGTAATAGAGGAAATTTTGAATGAAGAAATAATTCAAGAAACACCAATAATAGAAGAGCCGGTAAAAGAAGAGCCAATTAAAGAAGAACCTCAAAAAGAGACTCCCAAAAAAGAAGACCCAATAAAAGAGACTCCCAAAAAAGAAGAGCCTGTTATTTCGGGTCAGTCCTATCATATAATAATAGGATGTTTTCAGGAACTACCTCGAGCCGAAAAAATGGTCAATGAAATGCATACCAAAGGATATAAACAGGCAACTTATTTTTCATATAACGGACTAAATTGCGTGAGCGTTGAATCACATGCTTCAAGAGAAAAAGCTGACCAACGAAAGAACGAATTACTCAACGAAATAAATATGGATAGTTGGGTGCTTTTTAGAAAATAATATTAGAAAAAATGTTATGAACATCATTTTTTCTCTTTTTTGTTTTGGATTAATCATTACAATCGCTTATTGCACAATTATTTTACTTTTTTGTTGTGGATGGAAAAAAACATCTGAAAGTCAAACCAAAATCTCGAAAGAAAATCTTCCTTTTATATCAGTAATTGTTCCCTTCCGAAATGAAAAGGAAAATTTACCAATTTTAATTTCAGCTTTAATTAATCAGACCTATCCAGCCGAAAAATACGAAATAATAGCCGTTGATGACCATTCAACAGATAATAGTGCGGTCATATTTTCAACAAACCTCAATTTCAAAAATTTAATAGTTTTGAACAATGAAAGCGAAGGTAAAAAAAATGCACTGAAAACAGGAATATTGAAATCGTGCGGACAATTAATAATAACAACAGATGCTGATTGTTTACCGCCTCAGTTATGGTTAGAAACGATTGTCGAAAATTATTTACACTCAAGCCCTGCAATGCTATCAGGAGGCGTTAAAATTAAGGGCAACAATAGTTTCTTTTCACGATTTCAGATTGTAGAACATATCTCTTTACAGATGTGTAGCGCAAGTGCCATATTGTTAAATAATCCAATTTTTTGTAGCGGCGCAAACCTCGCTTTTGAAAAAAATGAGTGGCTAAATGCGATTAATCAGATTGACGGAAACAATAATTTGTCCGGGGACGACCTCTTTTTGATGCATATTTTTAAAAAAAAGAAGAAAAAAATTATTTATATCAAAAATAAAAATGCCGTAGTTACTACTAAAACAGAAAAAAATATTACCGATTTTATGAAACAACGAATGCGATGGGGCGGTAAAAGTTTAGAATATAAAGATATTCAAACAATTATGTTAGCATTAATGGTCTTTTTAACAAATCTGTTTATTTCTGTTTCAATTATTTTTACCTTTTTTTATCCTAATTATTTTATTCCTTTTGTTTTTGTAATGAAATTATTTTCCGATTACCAAATAATAAAACAAGGAATTGATTTTTTTGATTTTAAGATGACTTTTTTCGATTATATAATATTTTCTATAATTTATCCATTTTATATAACAACTGCGGCATTAGGAGCAGTGTTTGGAAATGTATCTTGGAAGGGTAGGAAAACAAAGAATTAGATTTTTTTGGGAAATGCTAAAATGGATCTTTTCAGGGCATCGCCCGAAAATTATTTTTTTGTTTATCAGTAATGAAAAAAAATAAAAAAATTTCAAAATAAATAAGTGTAAAACGATAATTAATTGTCAAAAGAGTATAAAAAAATAAAAAATTGTAAAAATTTGTAAAAAAATGGAAGGATTAAATTATAACATCAGTAACATATCAGATGATTTGCTAAACGCTGCGATGCAACAGTTGTGGTCAAAAAGGGATTACGATACGGCAAATTTTTATACCACAGGATTTGAAACAATAATCTTTAACCGCGATCCTTCGTTTGTGTTAAAAACTGTTTTATCGTCCTCTGTTGGTTTTGAAAACGAACTATTAATCATAGGTAACGGACACACTGGCGAAACATTATGCCGAACAGCAAATGAACAAAATTTAACATTTCACTATTTTGACATCTTTTCTTATAATTGGTCTCAAATAGAAAATCTACTTTATAATCGCGCCCATATTTCACACTTATTAGTAGGAATTGATTCTGATACTCCAATTGAACAAATTCCTGTCATCAATTTACTTCACCTTACATCCACCCATAAATGTTCTTTGATTGTTTATAGCGAAAGTTCTGTAGATGCTTTAAACGATATTTTTGGTGGTGCAATCGATTTTATGATATGTGGTCTAACAAACGAACCTCCTGTATCATTCCTCGTGGCGCGCAGAAGCCAATTAGTCCAAACCGAAGGAAATTCAAATAGTCTCAATTTTGATTTATATTCCTATTGGCAATGGTCCATGCGTGACCGAACTCCAATCATTGAGCCCATGCGAGTTTGAATTTGATTGTTCTGCTGTTTTTTCGAATTTTTGCAAAAATTTGAAAATTAATAGTTAAATTTCAGAATTCCTGACCTCGAAGCATTTTAGTTTTTAAAACGGGTAACGTTATTTTTAAGAGGGAATTCGAGGTATCTCCGAATAGGCAACTTCTTAACAAGTATATGGCATCATTTTCGCAAAATTTTTGTTGTTTAATTAATAAATAATAAAATAGTAACTACCAAGTCCAGAGTTCTGAATATGTGAAAAATATGTCGTATCTCTGTTATCTGTGTGCGTTTCATTTTTTTAATAAAAAAGGCTACGAATAGTTGCAATTATTTTCTAAAAAATTTTTTGCAAAAAAAATAAAAACCAAAATTATTTAAAAAAAATAACTAATTTTGCACCGTTTTTATAAATTTAAAATATGGCTCAAAAAAACAAATTTAAAGTTTTATTACATTTTTTTCGTAATAAATTTGTGATAGCCTCACTATTCATATTTCTTTGGATGCTTTTTTTCGACCAAAATAGCATAATAGATAGAGTTTCGTTGTATCGAAGTATCAGAAACATGAAACAAGAGCGTGAAAATTTGATTAATGAAATAAATAGAAATAAAGAGATAATAAATAAATTGGAAAGTGGTTCTGACAACCTCGAAAAATTTGCAAGAGAAGAGTATATGATGATAAAACCCGATGAAGATTTGTTTATAATTATTTACGAAACAAAATAAATATGTTAGTAAAAACAATAGGAGCTGCCGTTTCAGGCATCGATGCCGTAATCATAACAATTGAAGTAGATATTTCTCGTGGAATTCGTTTTTTTCTTGTAGGATTGCCTGATAGCGCCGTCAAAGAAAGTCAACAACGGATAGAATCGGCATTTAGGGCGTTTAAATTTGAGTGGCCAGGGCATCGGATTGTAATCAATATGGCACCCGCCGATATTAGGAAAGAAGGTTCTGCTTATGATTTGCCTCTTGCTATTGGTATATTAGCGGGCTCAGGGCAAATGAATGTTGATAAAATTGGCGACTACGTTATTATGGGCGAACTATCATTAGATGGTAGCCTCAAACATATCAAAGGAGCATTACCCATCGCTGTTAAAGCAAAAGATGCTGGCTTTAAAGGTGTTATTATGCCGTTAGAAAATGCCCGCGAAGCCGCCGTTGTCAAAAGTTTAGATGTGTATGGTGCGTCAAATATCAGTGAAGTAGTGGATTTTTTAAACGGCAAAGAAAATCTTTCTCCCACAATTGTTGATACCGAAGCAGAATTTATGAAAGGACTCGAAACATGTGATTTAGATTTTACTGACGTAAAAGGGCAAGAAAGTGTAAAAAGAGCATTGGAAATAGCAGCCGCAGGTGGACATAATATTATAATGATTGGACCTCCCGGCTCAGGTAAATCAATGTTGGCAAAACGATTAGCATCCATCCTTCCGCCACTTGAGTTGAATGAAGCATTAGAAACTACAAAAATACATTCAGTAGCAGGAAAATTGTTCGGAGAAACTGCCCTGTTGACGCAACGTCCCTTCAGAAGCCCGCATCATACAATTTCAGATGTTGCATTAGTTGGAGGAGGAACATATCCGCAGCCTGGCGAGATTTCGTTAGCACACAACGGCGTACTATTTTTAGACGAACTACCCGAATTTAAACGCACAGTTTTGGAAGTGATGCGACAACCATTAGAAGATAGACGCATTTCAGTCTCAAGAGCAAAATTTTCCATTGATTATCCGGCAAGTTTTATGTTAGTTGCAAGTATGAACCCTTGTCCCTGCGGATATTATAACCACCCTGAAAAAAAATGTATGTGCGGACCGGGAATTGTAAAAAAATATTTAAGTAGAATATCGGGACCATTATTAGATAGAATTGACTTACATATTGAGGTTGTTCCCGTACCTTTCAACAAATTAGCCGAAACTCCACCTTCCGAAAAAAGTGTTGTTGTACGGGAGCGTGTAACAAAAGCAAGACAAATTCAGCAGAAACGTTTTGAAAACCAGCCTAATGTCTATTGCAATGCACAAATGAGTAGTCGACTGTTAAGAAAACATGTCATTTTAGATATTCAGGGGTCTACTATTCTAAAAAATGCAATGGAAAAACTCGATTTATCTGCACGCGCTTACGACCGAATTTTGAAAGTTTCACGCACAATAGCAGATTTAGAAGCATCTGAAAATATTTTACCACAACATGTCTCCGAAGCCGTCCAATATCGAAACCTTGACAGGTCAGGCTGGCTCGGATAATTAAATTTTGATTCCTAATTTGACTGAAATACTATACTTTTTATGAAAACCATTAATGATGCTGTAAATCATATTGTTACAAAACTACAAAAAATTACAGAACCTGCTGAGGCACACAATTATGCTTGGTTAATAATTAATTTTTTAAAAAATTATACAAAAGCAGATTTAATTTTAAAAGGAGACGAGCCCCTTACTTCCCTCGAACGGCGCTTTATTAATAACTCCCTTCATAAGTTAATACTGTCAGAACCAATTCAATACGTTTTGAGTCGCGCATATTTTATGGATATTCCTTTATTTGTAAATCAGAGTGTTTTGATACCTCGCCCCGAAACAGAAGAATTAGTTGCGTGGGTCATAGGCGAAATCAACGAGAAACCCGTATCAATATTAGATATTGGCACGGGAAGCGGATGTATCGCTTGCGCAATAAAAAAGTTTGCTACCACAGCAAAAATTGATGCCTGGGATATCTCCAATGCGGCATTAAAAATCGCTCAAGTCAATGCAAAACTTAACAATTTAGATATACAGTTTAAACAACTTGATATTCTTAAATATCAATATCTTAATCCTACGTTGTATGACATAATTATCAGCAATCCTCCTTATGTAACAGTGGCAGAAAAACGATTTATGCGTCGAAATGTTTTAAAATACGAGCCGCACGTGGCTCTATTTGTTCCAAATGACACCCCTTTTTTGTTTTATGAAAAAATATCAGATTTAGCAACAAAGAGTTTGAATTCGGGTGGAAAACTTTTTTTTGAGATAAACGAAAAATATGGACAAGAAGTAACCGAAATTCTTAACTCAAAAGGTTTCGAAAATATTCAATTAAGAAAAGATATTTCAGGCAAAGATAGGATGATAATGGGAGAGTTTGTTATGAATAATGTAGATTCAGTGTTGGAAATTTAATTTTTATGTGTTAATGCTGATATTACTTCTTTTATTTTTAAAATGTTCTGATAAGCATGCGAAGAAGTCGAAGTCTAAAGTTAGTGAAATGTCCATAAGTAATTGTGTATCAATATGATTTCTTTTCAGAATTCTATAAAAATTGCTTCTATCAGAATTAACTTTTTTGGCAAGCCATGAAATTTTCTGACCTTTTTCGTTCAATTTCTGAACTATCAAATTTCCTATTTCAATATCATTGTTCATCTTATTATAATAAAAAATCATGAGCTAGTTTTCCAATAAGGAGTTTCTTCATCGATCTCGTCATCTTCATTAGTTTCTTCTATTTTAGGTATTTGTGGTCCTTGTTTACGATAAATAAATGCGGCAAATACTCCAGCAAATGTACCCCAAAAATGTCCTTCCCATGAATATTCAACGAATTTGTGCCACGGAAAAAGTCCCCAAATTAAACTTCCATATAAGAATACCACTAACAATGCAATAGCCATCAGTGGTTTATATCGTCTGAAAATGCCACTAATAAAAAGGAATGCAGCCATCCCGTAAATAACCCCGCTTGCACCGACGTGCCAAGCATCGCGTGCAGCGAACCATAACAAAAGACCTGCAAGCAAATAAATTGTAAAAAAAACTTTATAACCAATGGGTCTGTAAAAATAAAAAATTCCGACAGAAAGTATAACAAAAGCGGGCAAATTATTCCAAAGGTGTTTCCAATCGGCATGAACAAAGGGCATTGTAATAATTCCGAGCAATGCTTCAAAATTAAGAGGTCTTATTCCCAGAAAGAACCAATTTGCGCCATCAATAGATTCGGTCATTCTAACAGCAAACATAAAGAATGCGCACAAAAGAGGAAAAAACAAGCTGTGAAAAAGCCCTCTCTTTCCTGCATTCTCAAAAGAAATCTTAACCTTTCCATTTTCTGAGGATGATGATACTTGTTCCTGTTGTTGACTATTTGATGGTGAGAAACTTTCCATTTGTAGAATTATTACACGTTTTGAATAGAGAAAACGTTAAATAAAAAAAAATATTTTTTTGTTTTGAAACTTTTATCACTATAATTCAAAAAATTTATCTACTTTTGCAAAAAATATATAATATGAAAATAAGCGCAAACAAGTCTGTATCAATAGCATACAGGTTAACACTCGATGGAGCAGATGGAGAATTAATAGAAGAAACCACTTCTGACAAACCACTGCAATTTATATCAGGCCAAGGTCGCATGATAGCAAAATTTGAACAAAACCTACAAGGTTTAAGTTCAGGAGAAAATTTTACTATTCACTTAGAAGCAAAAGATGCTTATGGTGAAATTGAAAAAGATGCGATTGTTGAAATACCCAAAGAAATATTTGAGGTAAACGGCGAGATTGACGAAAATTTATTGGTCATTGGCAACCAAATTCGTTTGCAAGATAATTCGGGCAACGTAATGAGCGGTAAAGTTTTAGAAATCCTTGACGACAAAGTAAAAATGGATTTTAATCACCCTCTTGCAGGGAAAAATCTCTATTTTACAGGAACCGTTTTAGAAGTTCGAGATGCAACCGAAGAAGAGTTGTCTCCTCCATGTAGTCCGCATCGATGTTCCAGCTGTGCAAGCAGTTGTGGATAAAAAAAGGGTGAAACCTTTTCCGGTTTCACCCAAAAACATCATGCAAACACAAACTTTTTTTAAAAGGATCTCAGTATTATTTTTTTAGATTTTCTAGTTTTTCATTAACTTCTTCGTACTTGTCCATCTGTTGCAGACGGTAATAAATACTTTTTAAAGTATCAAGAACCATTTCGTTGTCGGGTTTTACTTTATCGGCTCGCTCAACAAAAGGAAGTGCCTGACTAAAAAATTCAACTGATTGAGCAATAGCCGCTTCGTATTCTTTCATATCTGCCAAATCATTTGCTTCTCTGGTTTTTTCAGCCCCTTTGTTAAAATATATCACTCCGAGGCTGAAAAGCGGATCGTAGAGATCGTCTTTAAGTTCTAAGGATTTAAGATAATCTTTCACAGCCTCGTCGATAAGGTTTTTGCTTTCGTTTATATAACCACGCGCAAAATAAAAGGTAGCGTTGTTTGGGTTTTTGGCGATTGCGCCATCCAAATAATTCAAAGCTTCGTCAAGTTGTGTCATTGTGATGTATAGATTTATCAGGTTAAGGATAATTCTATCATCATCGGGGAACAAATCGGAACCTTTTTGTAGGGTTGAAACCATATTCACCGTATCTTTCATTGCGCCATAAACTTCGTAAAGCAATAAAACAGCGTTTCCTTCGTCAAAACCGACATCGATACTTTTATTAAAATACTCGACTGCTTTTTTCCAATTTTCTGATTTATAAGCTGAAAGAGCGGTGTAATAAGTAAAAATAGAATCAGCCACTTCGGGCTGTCCTTTCACATAAAAAATGGGGTCGTTCAGCAAAAGAGCAACCCTTTCAAAAATACGCATCGAGAGGTCAAATTTTTCAGCGGTATATGCTTCTACGCCGGCGTTCTGAATATCGGGCATATTTTGGGTAATGTACAGTTTGATTTCGTTTGCTGTTTTCCCAATTCCTTTGCCTTTTTCGTCGCCTAATTTGTCTCGCTCAATGGCTTTAATAAAATGGTCGGCTGCTTCAACAACTTTTTCGGGATTTTGAGTCTGTAAATACTCGGCTACCGAAACGCGACCCGCAATTACGTAAGTTCTTGCCCAATCAATAGATTTTTCGTTGACAAGAGCATCTGATATTCTTTTCTTCGCACCATCCACATCCCCTTGATCGAGGAAACTTGATGCGGCTGCTACCTTGCCGCGCTGTCCATAAACTGACATCGCACAAAAGATTGCAGCAATAATTAATAACATTTGTTTCATTGGTATTATGCTTTATTTTAAAAATTTTCGGCTGCAAAAGTAATATTAATTTTTTAATAACTTCTTTTTTTGAAAAAAATTTTTAATTTTTGAAAAAAAAATATTTACTTTGTAAAAATTTTATAAGCAAATTTTTATGTTAAAACGCTTGTTCATTTCTAATTACGCCTTAATTGACGAGGTAGAAATTAATTTTGACAAAGGTTTATCGGTCATCACTGGCGAAACAGGGGCAGGTAAATCTATTATGATTGGTGCATTATCCCTTATTTTAGGGCAAAGAAGCGATACCTCTTTTATTAAAGACAAAGAACGAAAATGTGTCGTGGAAGCGCACTTAAACATTGATGGATACGGGCTTAAGCCCTTTTTTGACAAAGAAGATATCGATTATGATACACAAACTGTTATTCGTCGCGAAATTAGTGAATCCGGAAAATCAAGAGCATTTGTTAACGATACGCCTGTTAATTTGAATTTTCTTAAAGAATTGTCTCAAAATCTGATAGATATACATTCACAGCATCAAAATCTGCTTTTGGGAGATTATTCTTTTCAACTTAAAGTTGTTGACGCAGTTGCCGAAAATAGTTATATTTTGGAAAATTATAAAATTGAATTCTCTAAATTAAAATCTTTACAAAAAAAACGCACGCAATTAATCGAACTTAACGAAAAACAAAAATCAGACAAAGATTATTTGTCGTTTCAGGCGCAACAACTTAATGATGCAAAACTCAAAGAGGGTGAACAAGAAGAGTTAGAGCAAAATTTAGAGCAACTTATTCATGCCGAAGAGATTTTAACCGTTTTAGAATCTGTTAAAAGTCTACTTTCATTAAACGAATTCCCAATTATTGACGGCTTGCATCAATCAAAAAACGAAATAAACAAAATTGCAGGTTTCCTAAAAAAAGGTTACGAAATAACTAACCGTTTGGAAACTATCTACGTAGAAACAAAAGAATTGGCTCGCGAAATTACCGAAATATCCGAAACTATTGAGTTCGACCCGCAACTGATCAAGAGAATTCAAGCGCGGTTAGACCTAATTTATTCTTTGCAACAAAAACATCGAGTAGATTCTGTTAAAGCACTACTCGCATTGAAAATTGAGTTAGATGACAAACTTGCTCATATAGATTCTTTTGACGAATCTTTGTCAATATTAGATGCGCAAATTGACCAACAGGAACAAATTAGTCTCGATTTAGCCCAACAATTGTCTGATAAAAGAAAAGGTGTTTTTAATAATATTCAAAATAATATTGAGGAACAACTTCATGATTTAGGGATGCCAAATGCCCGTTTCGCTATTATGCATAAAAAATCAGAAAATTTGCGGGACGACGGCGCTGATGAAATTCAATTTATGTTTTCTGCAAATAAAAACAGCGAATTGGATGATATACCAAAAGTTGCCTCTGGAGGAGAAATGTCTCGCTTAATGTTGTGTATAAAATCATTGCTATCGACAGCAAAAGGGTTGCCAACTCTAATTTTTGACGAAATTGATATGGGAGTTTCAGGGGAAATTGCCGATAAAATGGGACGTATTATGCAAAAAATGAGTACTAACATCCAGATTATCAGCATTACACACCTTCCTCAAATAGCGAGTAAAGGCAAACAACACTATAAAGTTTACAAAACGGACACTTCTTTTCAAACAATTTCTGAAATTAAATTGCTTGCCGACAATGACCGTCTTATTGAAATTGCGAGTATGCTTAGCGGTGCCGAACTTACCGAAGCAGCATTGCAAAATGCAAAAGAATTAATCAAAAATTCAGATTTTTAAGATTTTTTAATAATTTATTTTTATATATATAAATGAATAAAATAGTTAATAGAACAGAGTATTCAGAGAATGTGGTCAGTCTCGAAGTTGAGGCACCACATATAGCAAAATCACGCCGTGCAGGTCATTTTGTTATAGTTAGACCGACTGACAAAGGTGAAAGAATTCCACTTACCATATCGGAAGTGAATCTCGAAACAGGAACGATAACCCTTGTTGTCCAAAAAGTTGGCGTTACATCCCGAAAATTAGCAAACCTAAATATTGGGGAGTATATTCTTGATTTAGTAGGACCATTGGGAAAAGCCACCGAAATACATAAAGTAGGAACTGTATTGGCTTGCGGAGGCGGAGTTGGAGTCGCACCGCTGCTGCCCATTGTGGAAGCTTTGAAAAATGCAGGAAATAAAGTTATTTCAATTATTGCAGCACGTACAAAAGAGTTGATTATTCTCGAAGATAAAATTAGAAAACATTCGGACGAAGTTATTATAATGACAGATGACGGCTCTTATGGCAATAAAGGACTCATTACCAAAGGAATGGAAGAAGTTATTTTACGCGAAAAAATTGACGAAGCATTAGTTATTGGACCTGCTATAATGATGAAATTTGCTGCGCTAACTACCAAAAAGTATAACATTCCAACAATCGCAAGCCTTAATACAATTATGGTTGATGGAACGGGGATGTGCGGTGCATGTAGAATTACTGTAGACGGAAAAACAAAATTTGTTTGCGTTGACGGTCCCGAATTTGACGCACACCAAATAGATTTTGACGAAATGTTGACCCGTCTAAACGCATATTGCGACCTGGAACGAAAAGCTGATGAAAAATTCTTAGCAGGCAAATAATGCATGAAGTTATTTCAATAATTATGAGTGCATTAATTTTGAGAAATTATTTGTATCAACTTTAATAATAAGGAAATATGAATAAAGACAAAGGATACGTATATATTTTGACCAATCCAAGTTTTCGTGAAGATTGGGTAAAAATAGGAAAAAGTCAGAGGGCAGTTGATGTGCGTACCAAAGAATTGGATAATACAGCTGTACCGCTTCCTTTTGAAATTTACGCAACGCTAAAAACTTCAAAATATAATGAAGTGGAGCAGCAAATTCATAGGCAAATTGATTTATTAACAGACTTGCGTATCCGTAAGAATAGAGAATTTTTTAATGTAAAACCGCAGGTTGTATTAGAAATTTTAAAAGATATTTCAAAATTATTAGATGATGCCGAATTAGAAGAATTGTACTTAAACGACAATAATATTGTCAAAAAACAAGAAAACAGCATTCCTTTATCCAAAATTGATAAAGAGCAGTTTTTAGCAACATTAGATACAAATGGGGAAAAAGCATTTACCTCTTTATATAATTTTGCCAAAGAAAAATCATTATTATTTCGTTGGGGAACAAAAAATTTTTCTTTAAATCTACCCTTAAATAATGGTATTATGGGCTTATGTTATGGTTATACGCATAATTCAGTGTATAAACAAAGTATTTTTGTAGGATTTGAACAAATCAAAAAGAAAATACCAAATAGTGAAGAAATAATATCATTCTACAAAAATCAACTTTCCAAAATGAGTTGTTTTGTGAAAACCAACAAATATTATAAATGGATTATTGACAATTCGTACAACGAAAATGATATGAAAATATTTGTAAAATTATTAGGAGATATTCTAAATGAAATTGAAAAAATCTTTAATAATGTCAATTAGTAATTCTAACTTGCATTATTCATAAGGAATGAAAATATCTTTTAACCACAAAGGAACACAAAAGATAACTGAAAACTGAAAACTTTTAACGTTCTTTGCGTTAAAGTAAATAATAGTATGTGCTAAAAAATAGCATTTATAAAAATGGACGAAATGATATTAAACAAAGCAAATCGAGATGAAATTAGTTTCATTACGTTTATAATTCCCGAATTTGCAGCAGCATACAAAATGAATATTCAAAAAGCATATCAGTATCTTAAACATTATGGAGGAATTGATTATTTACGCGAAAATTGGTGGGTTTTACACACTGAAAATCCGTTTTGGGCAGTGCGCGAATTGTTTGAAATATGTAACAGAAATGGAGGAATGAGATGATAGTATATGTTGAAAATAGAACTAACGTTAAAATAATTTACATTTTGAGTTGATAACATAATGCCAACAAAAGAAGAAGCAATAATAAAAATAAAATCACTCGTACAGCGATTTGACGAGCAGAAAGAATTTTATAAAAAAACTGACTACAACGAAACGCAAACAAGACGCGATTTCATCGACCCTTTTTGGAAAGCACTTGGTTGGGACGTGGACAATGAAAACGGATACGCAGAAAGTTATAGAGAAGTTATTCACGAAGATAGAATTAAAATTGGTAAAGAAACTAAATTCCCCGATTATGCGTTCCGACTTTTGGGTTTAAAAGATTTGTTTTTCTTAGAAGGAAAAAAACCAAGCGTTAATATCAAAGATGACCTGCACTCTGCGTATCAAATCCGCAGGTATGGGTGGAGTGCTAAAATGGCTATCAGTATACTTTCAAATTTTGAAGAATTTGCTGTTTATGATTGTTCAAACAAACCAAAACCTACTGATAGAGCAAGCAACGCACGAATTACATACCTAACGTATCACGACTACATCGCTCAATTTGATTTTATATGGGATACATTTAGTCGAGAAAAAGTATTAAAAGGTAGTTTTGATAAGTTCATTCAAAGTGATACCAACAAAAAAGGAACAACAACCGTTGATAACGAATTTTTGGCATCATTAGACAAGTGGCGAATGGAACTCGCTCGAATTATTGCACTTAGAAACAGAAACATAACCGAAGACGAACTTAATTTTGCCGTACAATTAATATTAGACAGAGTAATTTTCCTACGTATTGCCGAAGATAGAAACGTAGAAAGATACGGCGACCTCAAAGATGCTGTTAAACAAGGAAACTATTATCAAAATATTTTACAACTGTTCCAACTTGCCGAACAGAAGTACAATTCAGGACTTTTTGATTTTGCAAAAGATAAAATTTGTGATAAAATTGTAATTGATGACAAAATTATCAAAAACATTATCAGAGAGTTATATTATCCTGAATGTCCGTATGAATTTTCTGTTTTGTCAGTAGAGATTTTGGGTAGCGCTTATGAACGATTTTTGGGCAAACAGATAATACTTTCACGAGGCGGACGTGCAACCGTTGTAGAAAAGCCCGAAGTACGCAAAGCGGGTGGTGTTTATTATACTCCGCAATATATTGTCGATTATATAGTAAAAAATACAGTCGGAAAATTACTTTTGCAATTGCCCGCCGATTCTACCAAAGAAGATGATATAGAGCGAAAAAGTGAGGAAAGTTATCGAAAAAGTGAGGAAAGTGCACTTTTTCGCACGAAAATAACACCCGATGATGTTTCTAAAATTAAAATAGTTGATCCTGCCTGCGGAAGCGGTAGTTTTTTGATTGGTGCTTATAAATATCTACTTGATTGGCACAAAGATTATTACACAAATATTAACCGTCATTGCGGGCTTGACACGCAACCCCCTCGACCAGGCACCCAAGACAGCCCCCTCACTCCTCTCGGCGAACTAACAACCGCCGAAAAGAAACGCATTTTATTAAACAATATTTACGGAGTGGATATAGATGTAAATGCCGTTGAAGTTACAAAGTTGAGTTTACTTTTAAAATGTATGGAAGGTGAAACAAAAGAGACCATCGCCGCACAAAGAAAACTCTTTAAAGACCGCGTCCTACCCTCATTAGATAACAACATAAAAAGTGGAAATAGCCTTATTGACTTAGATTATTACGACAATCAACTTGATTTTGGTGAAGAACGTAAAATAAAACCATTTTCATGGCAAATGGCATTTCCCGAAGTATTTTCGGCAGAAAATGGTGGAGGTTTTGATTGTGTGATTGGAAATCCGCCGTATGTAAATATTAGAAATTTAACACTTTCATTACCGAAAAATGCTAAAAACTATTTAAGTCAAAAATTTAAAACCGCTTTTAAAGGATATGATTTATATGTTTTGTTTATTGAAAAAGCAATTAATATCTTAAACGAAAATGGAATCTTTGGATATATAACACCAAATAAATTTGCTACACTTGATTATGGTTATAAAACAAGGGAATTATTATTGAAACGACATTCCATTGTTGAAATATGCGATGTGTCAAAATTGAATGTTTTTAGCGAAGCAAGCGTTTATCCATATCTTACTGTTACTAAAAAGAAAAGCATACCAAACAATATAATTCAAATTGTGAAATGTGATACGATAGATGATTTAAAAAACAAACAAAGAAGTGAGTTAAAACAGTTGGATTTATTAAAATCTAATTACAATATAAGTTTAAATTTAAAATCCAAAATTGAACCTAAAAATTATGTATATTTAAAAAATATATGCAAAGTTCAAGCAGGTACGACCGGTTTTTTGGCTACCAAAACAAAAAAATGTATAGTTGAAGGTGGAGATGCTGGATTAGATTTTATTGTTACAGGAAATATTGATAGATATAATATTAAATTCGGAAATGTTAGATATATTAATAAGAAGTTTAAAAAACCAAAATTGATTAACAATCAAAAAATAATAACAACGGGGAAATGGGATTTATATTCTAAGCCCAAAATAGTTATTGGTGGAATGACAAAAGTTATTGAAGCCGCGTATGATGATGTTGGTATTGCAGTCGGAGTTGGTGTCTATTGTCTTACAGAATTTAAAAATAATCCATACTTAATATTAGGAATATTGAACTCCAAATTTACCGCTTATTATTTCATAAATGAATTTGAAGCAAAACATTTGGCGGGAGGTTATTTAGCAATTAATGTAGGACAATTAGAACTTATTCCATTTCCAACTAATGTTTCAAAAAAGCATGAAAATAAAATAATCAATCTTGTTGACCAACTTCTACAACTTAATAAAGACCTACTAACCATTACATTGCCAAATCATATTGAGCAAATAGAGTCCAAAATTAAATATTTTGAGAAACAAATCGACAAAATAGTTTACGAACTTTACGGTTTAACCGAAGAGGAGATAAAAGTTGTTGAGGGGAAATAAAATAATTAAATTTAAACGTTTGGGATTCTAAAATTTTATCTAATTTTGCATTGAAATTAATGTTTAGTACCATTGTATTAAGAAAATAGATAAGGAAAAGTTTTTAAGAAAATATTTGTATGGATGATATATTTGAAATTCCGCAAGGGCGGACAAGAGAAGAAATTTTACAGCGCGAAAAAGTAATTAAAAATTTTTATGCACGTTGGATTGCGGTAAATCCCGAAAAACGAATATATAACACTAATTTACAGGCATTTATTTATGTCCGTTTCTTATCTATTCAAGAAACGTCTGAAAAAGCTGCACGTAGTCATAAATCTACACTCGCAGTTACTTATCTGACTGAAATATTGGAGTTAGCAAAACCCATTATTTTTACGAAACCAAAAAAAGGAAACAATAAGCAAAGTCGTTTTTCCGATATAGTTATAATGGAATATAACAAAAAAGACTTTGGAAAAATAAAACTAACAGTTGGCATTTTACGCGGTAGCAAAGAAAAAATACAATATTGTATTACCGCAATAGAAAAAACGACTGTAAAACCCGCAACACGCACGCAATAGTTATACAATCGATTTTTTTCAGGCTGCAAAATTACAACTTTTTTTGAAAACCACAAAAGATTATGAAAAATTGTTAAAAATATTAAAAAATGCAAACAAAAGAAGAAGCAATAATAAAAATAAAATCACTCGTTCAGCGATTTGACGAGCAGAAAGAACTTTATAAAAAAACTGACTACAACGAAACGCAAACAAGACGCGATTTCATCGACCCTTTTTGGAAAGCGCTTGGCTGGGACGTGGACAATGAAAGCGGATACGCCGAAAGTTATAGAGAAGTTATTCACGAAGATAGAATTAAAATTGGAAAAGAAACTAAATTCCCCGATTATGCGTTCCGACTTTTGGGTTTAAAAGATTTGTTTTTCTTAGAAGCAATCAAAAACACAAAACCCACCCCTGATTCTCTTATTTATTTGATAATCTTTTCAATAAGGGAACAAGGGAGGGGTTGATAATTTACTATTTCTACTAAGGGATAAACAAGAAAAAAAACGAATACTTTTTATCCTCCCTACCCTATTCAATCATTTTTGATCCGCTAACTAATTTATCAAATTCTTCGCGTGAACCGACTACTAACTTATCATATTGGCGTAAACCTGTTCCGGCGGGAATGAGGTGTCCGCAGATAACGTTTTCTTTTAGTCCTGCTAATTTATCTACTTTGCCTTGAATTGCGGCTTCGTTGAGTACTTTTGTTGTTTCTTGGAACGATGCGGCAGACATAAAACTTTGTGTTTGTAGTGCAGCGCGCGTTATTCCTTGCAAAACCTGACTTGACGTAGCGGGAACGGCTTCTCTTGTTTGAATTATTTTTAAGTCTTTACGTTTCAGTTGAGAATTTTCGTCTCGCAAACGTCGTGCTGTAATGATTTGACCTGCTTTGAGGTTTTGTGAATCACCCGGATCAATGATTACCATTTTACTCCAAATGTCATCATTTTCTTCCATAAAATCGATTTTGTCGACCACTTGTTTTTCTAAAAAGCGGGTATCGCCCGGATCTTCTATTTCAACCTTACGCATCATTTGTCGTACAATGATCTCAAAGTGTTTGTCGTTAATTTTCACACCTTGCAACCTGTAAACGTCTTGCACTTCGTTGACAATATATTCTTGTACAGAAGTTGGACCTTTGATAGCGAGAATATCAGCGGGCGTAATAGCACCGTCAGACATTGGAGTTCCAGCGCGAACGTAGTCGTTTTCTTGTACTAAAATCTGTTTTGATAACGGTACAGAATATTTTTTTATGTCGCCACTTTTTGATACGACAACAACTTCGCGGTTTCCACGTTTAATTTTTCCGAATGAAACTTCACCGTCAATTTCAGAAACGACAGCGGGATTTGATGGATTTCGAGCCTCAAAGAGTTCTGTAATCCGAGGCAAACCACCGGTAATATCACCCGAACGACCTAAAACACGAGGAATTTTTACAATAATTTCTCCTTGTTTAATAGGTGAGCCGTCAGTTACAGCAATGTGAGCACCAACAGGCATATTATATATTTTAAGAATTTCATTGTTCTCGTCTTTGATAAAAATACTTGGGTTTTTAGTTTTATCTCTCGATTCAATGATAATTTTTTCTTTGAAACCTGTTTGTTCGTCTGATTCTTCTTTAAATGTAATACCGTCAATTATGTTATCAAAAGCAACAATACCTGTTTTTTCACTGATAATTAATGCGTTCCAGGGGTCCCATTCGCAAATAACGTCTCCTTTTTTTACAGTTGTACCATTTTTAATCAACAGTTTTGCGCCGTAGGGCAAAGGTTGCGTTGTGAGTGAAATGCCCGTATTAATGTCCACGATGCGAATTTCGCCGAGACGACCGATAACAACGTCAATTTCTTTTCCTTCTTCATTAATAGATGGTACGGTTCTAAGTTCGTCAATTTCAACAATTCCGTCGTATCTTGCTAATACACTACTTTCTAAAGCGATGCTTGATGCAGTACCACCAACGTGGAATGTACGGAGTGTCAACTGAGTACCGGGTTCACCGATGGACTGTGCTGCTATAACACCCACAGCCTCACCTATTTGCACCATTCTACCTGTTGATAGATTTCTACCATAACATTTTGAACATACTCCTTTTTTGGACTCACAAGTTAAAACTGACCGTATTTCTACGCGCTCAATGGGTGATCCCTCAATTGCTGTTGCCTTCTCTTCGGTAATTTCATCTCCTGTTTTAACGATAAGATCGCCAGAAATGGGGTGATAAATATTGTGAACAGAAACACGTCCTAAAATTCTATCATAAAGAGATGCAACAACTTCTTCGTTACTTTTCAGCGCTGTTGTTGTTAAACCACGCAAAGTACCGCAGTCATCCTCATTGATGATTACGTCTTGAGAAACATCAACGAGACGTCTTGTTAAATATCCTGCGTCAGCGGTTTTAAGAGCAGTGTCAGCGAGACCTTTTCTTGCACCGTGTGTAGAAATAAAGTACTCTAAAACAGAAAGACCTTCTTTAAAGTTAGCAAGGATAGGATTTTCAACAATTTGACCGCTTTCAGTAACAGATTTTTGAGGTTTTGCCATCAATCCCCGCATACCCGACAACTGCCTAATTTGTTCTTTGGAACCTCGCGCACCCGAATCTAACATCATATAAACTGAATTAAATCCTTGTTGGTCAGCGCTTAACTGTTTCATCAAAGTAGATGTAAGTCGTGCATTTATGTGCGTCCAAGTATCAATTACAGCGTTGTAACGTTCATTATTAGTGATAAATCCCATATTATAATTGTTCATTACCTCTTCAACTTCTGCGTATCCTTCGTTGACAATTGATTCTTTTTCTTCGGGAATGATAACGTCTTCTAATTTAAAAGATAATCCACCTTCGAAAGCCATTTTGTAACCTAAATCTTTGATATTATCTAAGAATGCGGCAGTATCGGGTGTTCCACACTTTTTCTGAACTTGTCCGATAATGTCTCTTAAAGATTTTTTTGTGAGCAGTTCGTTAATATAACCCATTTTAGGTGGCACAACTTCATTAAAAAGTATACGTCCTACTGTTGTTTCAATTTTTTTGGCGTGCGGTTTTCCTTTTGCGTCATATTGCACATGCTTAAGGTGTACCATTGCATGAAGCGCAACTTTCTTTTCGTTATATGCAATTTTTGCTTCTTCGGAGGAATAAAAATATTTTCCTTCGCCCATTGCCCCGGGACGATGCTTTGTCATATAATAAAGACCTAAAACCATATCTTGTGATGGTACAGTAATTGGTGCACCGTTTGCCGGGTTTAAGATATTTTGTGAACCGAGCATCAACATTTGTGCTTCAAGTATTGCGGCATTTGACAAAGGCAAGTGAACAGCCATTTGGTCGCCGTCAAAGTCAGCGTTAAATGCAGAACAACTAAGCGGGTGCAACTGAATTGCTTTTCCTTCGATAAGTTTTGGCTGGAACGCCTGAATTCCTAAACGGTGCAATGTTGGCGCACGATTTAACAATACGGGGTGCCCTTTTAACGCATTTTCGAGAATATCCCAAACAATAGGGTCTTTTCTATCAACGATTTTTTTTGCCGATTTAACGGTTTTAACTACTCCTCGTTCTATCAATTTACGGATTACAAACGGTTTGTAGAGTTCGGCGCACATATCTTTTGGCAGACCGCACTCGTGCATTCCTAATTCGGGTCCGATAACAATTACAGAACGTGCAGAATAGTCAACGCGTTTTCCGAGCAAATTTTGCCTAAAACGTCCTTGTTTACCTTTCAAACTATCGCTTAATGATTTTAGCGGACGGTTGGCATCTGTTTTTACTGCATTTGCCTTCCGAGAGTTATCAAACAGAGAATCAACCGATTCCTGTAACATCCGCTTTTCATTACGAAGGATTACTTCCGGCGCTTTTATTTCAATTAATCGTTTGAGACGGTTATTCCTAATAATCACTCTTCGATAGAGGTCATTAAGGTCAGATGTTGCAAAACGTCCACCATCTAACGGTACTAACGGTCTTAATTCAGGAGGAATAACAGGTAATTCTTTAAGAATCATCCATTCGGGCTTGTTTACACCTTTGGATTCTTTATTTGATTCCCTAAATGATTCAACAACTTGTAGCCTTTTTAATGCTTCTGCTTTTCTTTGTTGAGATGTTTCTGTACCCGCTTTGTGCCTTAAATCATAAGACAAGTCGTCTAAATTAAGTCTCGTAAGAATCATCAAAATTGCTTCTGCACCCATTTTTGCAATAAACTTATTTGGGTCGTCATCTTCCAAATTTTGATTGTTTTTTGGAAGCGAATCTACGATATCTAAATATTCTTCTTCATTTAATAAATCTAATGCGTTAACACCGTCAGCTTTCTTAATACCGGGACTAACAACTACATATCTTTCATAATATATAACTGCGTCTAATTTTTTTGAGGGTATTCCGAGCAGATAACCAATTTTATTGGGCAATGATTTGAAATACCATATATGAGCAACGGGGACAATTAAAGAGATGTGTCCCATACGTTCGCGTCTAACTTTTTTTTCGGTAACTTCTACTCCGCAACGGTCGCAGACGATACCTCTATATCTAATTCTCTTATACTTACCGCAATGGCACTCATAATCTTTGACGGGACCGAATATTCTTTCGCAAAAAAGACCGTCTCGTTCGGGTTTATACGTGCGGTAATTAATGGTTTCGGGTTTAAGTACTTCACCGCTTGAGCCATCTTTCACTTTGTCGGGTGATGCAAGCCCAATAGTTATTTGACTAAACCCAGTTTTTGTTTTTTGTTCTTTCTTGAATACCATATTATTAATGAAATTATTAATTAATCAAGATTCACACTTAATCCGAGACCTCTCATTTCGTGTAGTAACACGTTGAGTGATTCGGGTATTCCAGGAACGGGTAGCGGGTCGCCTTTTACGATTGCTTCATACGCTTTTGCGCGTCCAACTACGTCATCTGATTTAACAGTAAGTATTTCTTGGAGTATATGCGATGCGCCGAATGCTTCCAATGCCCATACTTCCATTTCACCGAACCTCTGACCTCCGAACTGTGCTTTTCCGCCGAGAGGTTGTTGTGTTATCAGTGAATATGGTCCTATTGAGCGTGAGTGCATCTTATCTTCAATCATGTGTCCAAGTTTCATCATATAAATTACTCCGACAGTTGCGGGCTGGTGGAACGGTTCGCCAGTGCCACCATCATAAAGGACAGTTTTTCCTAATTTGGGTATTCCTGCCAATTTAGTAAATTTATCGATGTCTGCTTCGGTTGCGCCGTCAAAAATCGGAGTAGTAAATTTCAATCCGAGTTCGTGTCCTGCCCAGCCTAAAACGGTTTCGTAAATCTGCCCTAAATTCATACGTGATGGCACTCCTAACGGATTTAAAACGATGTCCACAGGTGTTCCGTCTTCTAAGAAAGGCATATCTTCTTGACGTACAATTCGTGAGACAATTCCTTTGTTTCCGTGGCGTCCTGCCATTTTGTCACCAACTGTTATTTTGCGTTTTTTTGCTACATAAACTTTTGCTAATTGAACGATGCCTGTTGGTAGTTCGTCGCCGAGTGTAAGGTTATATTTTTGACGTTTTTCTTTTGCCTCATACTCTTTGTATCGCGCTCTGTAATTGTAGATTACACGTTGGATAAGTTCGTTTTTATCTTTATATGTAGTCCATCTGTTCGGATTAACATTCAGATAATCAATATCTTGAAGCATTTTTTGAGTAAATTTTGTTCCTTTTGAAACAAGGTCAACTCCCAAATAATCTTTAACGCCTTGACTTGTTTTTCCACTTACTAATGAATTCAATTTGTCAACCAATATATCGGTAAGTTTGTTCACCTCTTCTTTAAATTCATCTTCAATTTTATCCAAGTATGGCTTATCAGATGTGCGGGTTTTTCTATCTTTAATTACTCGCGAGAATAGTTTTTTGTCAATAATCACTCCTTGTAAAGATGGTGTCGCTTTAAGAGATGCGTCTTTCACGTCTCCTGCTTTTTCGCCGAATATTGCACGTAACAATTTTTCTTCGGGTGTTGGGTCGCTTTCTCCTTTTGGTGTTATTTTACCGATAAGAATATCTCCGGGTTTAACTATTGCTCCAATCCTTATTAATCCGTTTTCATCTAAATCGCGGGTTGCTTCTTCGCTTACGTTGGGAATATCAGATGTTAATTCTTCTAAACCTCGCTTAGTGTCACGAACTTCTAATGCGTACTCGTCAATATGAATTGACGTAAAAATGTCGTCGCGTACTAATTTTTCGTTGAGAACAATTGCATCTTCAAAATTATAACCTTTCCATGGCATAAAAGCAACTTTAAGGTTACGACCGAGCGCTAATTCACCTTTTTCGGAGGCAAAACCTTCAGTCATAATTTGACCCTTTGTTACTTTATCGCCAACTTGTACAATAGGTCTTAGATTGATACAAGTATTTTGGTTAGTTTTAAAGAACTTTATTAGTTTATATTGTCTGACATCCGGGTCGAAACTGATAAATTCTTCATCTTTTGAGAGGTCGTATTTCACAACAATTTCGTTTGCGTCAACATATTCCACAACACCGGTACCTTCGGCAACAATGTGTGTACGAGAGTCGTGAGTCAAAATTCCTTCTAAACCTGTACCCACAATGGGCGATTCGGGTTTCATAATTGGAACTGCTTGTCTCATCATATTAGAGCCCATAAGTGCGCGGTTAGCATCGTCATGTTCTAAGAAAGGAATAAGCGATGCAGCAACAGATGCAATTTGATTCGGCGCAACGTCCATAAGGTCAATTTTTTCGGGCGGAACAACGGGATAGTCGGCTTCCAAACGTGCCTTTATGCGTGTATCCTTAAAATAACCGTTTTTGTCCAAAGGTGCATTAGCCTGCGCAACAGTAAGGTTTTCCTCCTCCTCGGCAGTAAAATAGATAACGCCTTCGTCGGTCAAATCAACTTGTTCTTCAACAACTTTTCGGTATGGAGTTTCAATAAAACCGAGTTCGTTAATTTTTGCAAATACACAAAGAGACGAAATCAGCCCGATATTAGGTCCTTCGGGCGTTTCAATCGGACAAAGACGACCATAGTGCGTATAATGTACGTCTCGTACTTCAAAACCTGCTCGCTCACGTGATAAACCACCCGGTCCTAATGCGGACATACGCCTTTTATGGGTAATTTCTGCAAGTGGATTTGTTTGATCCATAAATTGCGACAATGCATTCGTACCAAAAAAACTATTTATAACGGAAGACATTGTCTTACTGTTAATTAGTTCTGTCGGTGTAAAAACTTCATTATCTCTAACGTTCATTCTTTCGCGAATAGTCCTTGACATACGCGCAAGACCAATTCCAAATTGATTACCTAACTGTTCGCCAACAGTCCTAACCCTTCTGTTACTAAGATGGTCGATGTCATCAACGTCAGTTTTCGAGTTTATAAGTTCAATCAAATGCTTGATAATAGCAATAATATCTACTTTTGTCAAAACCCTGTAATCTTGGTCATAAACGAGATTAAGTTTTTTGTTAATACGATATCTGCCTACGTTTCCGAGGTCGTATCTTTTTTCAGAAAAGAAAAGTTTGTCAATAACGTCTCTTGCCGTAGTTTCGTCGGGTGGTTCTGCGCTTCTTAACAAACGATAAATATGCGCAACTGCTTCTTTTTCAGAGTTTGACGGGTCTTTTTGGAGTGTGTTATAAATTATTGCATAATCGGTTTGATTAAGTTGCTCTTTGTGCAACAAAATAGATTTTGCACCTGCTTCTAAAATATCGTCTAAGTTGTCATCTGTGAGAAGAGTTTCTCGTTCGATAATAACTTCGTTTCTTTCGATTGAAACCACTTCGCCAGTATCTTCGTCAACGAAATCTTCTATCCACGTTTTAAGTACTCTTGCAGCAAGTCTACGTCCTACATATTTTTTCAAGGTAACTTTAGAAACTTTGACTTCGTCTGCGAGTTCGAAAATTTCGAGTATATCTTTGTCGCTTTCGAAACCAATTGCTCGGAGCAAGGTAGTAACGGGAAGTTTTTTCTTTCTGTCAATATAGGCGTACATTACGTTGTTGATATCAGTAGCAAATTCTATCCATGAACCTTTTAGGGGGATAATTCTTGCGGAATATAATTTTGTACCGTTTGCGTGTATACTTTGCCCAAAAAATACTCCGGGCGACCTATGCAACTGCGATACAATAACCCTTTCAGCACCATTAATAATAAAGCTACCTCTGTTAGTCATATATGGTACAGCACCAAGGTATACTTCTTGTACGACTGTGTCGAAATCTTCGTGTTCGGGGTCTGTACAAAAAAGTTTCAGTTTGGCTTTAAGCGGTACGCTATATGACAATCCTCTTTCGATACATTCTTGCATAGTGTACCTCGGAGGGTCGACACTGAAATCCACAAATTCTAAAACGAAATTGTTTCTTGTGTCTGTAATAGGAAAGTTTTCACTGAATACTTGAAATAAACCTTCCTGTTTCCGCTCTTCGGGTGTTGAACCTAATTGAAAAAATTCGCGGAATGATTTAACTTGAACCTCAAGGAAATCAGGGTATTTAAACTGATTTTTGATGGTTCCAAAACTTATTCTTTCGGAGCTATTTGGAGTCATTTATTTAAAAATATTAATTGAACTTATATGATTTTCAGTTATTAGTTTTCAGTTTTCAGAATTTTTCACACTAATAATCAAACTAATCTATCGAGCTTAATTGAAAATAGTAAAAATACTTTACTAAAAAACTATAAAAACAAGAATCCCATTTGATAGATATAAGGATTCTATATCCGTACCAATATTTTACTTAAGTTCAACTTCTGCTCCTGCTTCTTCTAGTTGAGATTTAAGGGATTCCGCTTCTTCTTTCGTAATTTTTTCTTTAATAGCCGTTGGAGCTTTGTCCACTAATTCTTTAGCTTCTTTAAGTCCCATACCTGTCATCTCTTTTACAAGTTTAACGATGGCTAATTTAGAACCACCTGGATGTTTCATAATGACGTCAAATTCAGTTTGCACTGCATCTTCGGCTTCGCCTGCGCCTGTTGACGCTGCTGCTACTGCAACTGCCGCTGCTGCTGGCTCTATGCCGTAAACTTCTTTAAGAACTCCAGCAAGTTCATTTACTTCTTTTACAGTTAAATTTACTAACTCTTCTGCAAGTTTTTTTATATCTGCCATTTTGTGATTGTTATAATTTTTGTTAATACTATTTTACTCTTTTTCGCCTAATGTTTTTAATATTCCGTGGATTGTATTTCCGCCTGATTGTAGGGCACCTAATACGTTCCTGATTGGTGATTGAAGTAAGGCGATAAGGTCTCCAATCAACTCTTCTTTCGACTTAATGGTCGCTAATGCTTCTAATTGGCTTTCACCAATGTAAACAGATTCTTCCACGTACGCACCTTTAAATACAGGTAATGATGCTTTTTTGCGGAAATCTTTTATCAGTTTTGCGGGCAGGCTGTTGGTATTCGTAAATAGAATCGCCGACGTGCCTTTTAATGCCTCTTCTAAACCTTCAATTTTCTTACCACTTTGTTCTATCGCTTTCTGAAATAGTGTGTTCTTAACGACCACCATTTTCACGCCGCTTTTAAAACAAAGACGTCTTAAATTGTTTGTTGCACCGGCTTTCAATCCTGTGGTATCAGTAACATAAAAGTGACCGAACTCAGATATTTTAGCTGCTATTTCATTGATTATTTCTGTTTTATCTATCTTTCTCATTATTTCTGTAACTCTTTAAATGTTAATACTTTAAATTAAATAGATTTAACATCGACCTGAATTCCGGGACTCATGGTACTGGAAACGTAGATCTTTTTCAAATAAACACCCTTCGCTGCCGTGGGTTTCACTTTATGAAGAACGGCAATAAATTCACGGATGTTTTCAACAGTTTTTTCGGGTGCAAACGACACTTTTCCTACGGAAGAGTGTACAATTCCATACTTATCAACTTTAAAATCGATTTTACCTGCTTTTACTTCTTGGACAGTTTTTCCGACATCCATTGTAACTGTACCACTTTTGGGGTTTGGCATTAATCCTCGTGGTCCGAGAATTTTTCCGAGAGCACCAACTTTTCCCATAACGCTTGGCATTGTGATAATTACATCAACGTCTGTCCAACCATCTTTGATTTTCGCAATGTAGTCGTCAAGTCCAACGTGTTCGGCGCCAGCATTTTTTGCTTCTTCTTCTTTATCAGGAGTACAAAGCACTAAAACTCTGACCAATTTACCTGTTCCGTGTGGCAACGTAACTACTCCGCGTACCATTTGTGTTGACTTTCGTGGATCAACTCCCAATCGAACATCTATATCCACCGATGCATCAAATTTAACAGTTGTAATCTCTTTGAGAAGATTGATGGCATCTGTTATCGGATATACTTTCGTTTTATCGATTTTTGATAGCGCTAACTTTTTATTTTTTGTTAGTTTTGTCATTTTGCAAACAATTTTAATTATTATCGGGGAACTGACCTTCTACGGTCACTCCTATACTTCTGGCTGTTCCGGCAATCATTCTCATTGCAGGTGCTACTGTAAAACAGTTCATATCTGCCATTTTATCTTCCGCAATAGTTTTAATTTGGTCCCACGAAACGTTTCCAACTTTTTTCCGATTTGGCTCTGGTGACCCCTTCGGAACTTTTGCGGCGTCCATAAGTTGCACTGCTGCGGGTGGTGTTTTTATTACAAATTCAAATGATTTGTCTCTGTAAACAGTAATGACAACGGGTAAAACTTTTCCAATTTTTTCCTGCGTCCGTGCATTAAACTGCTTACAAAATTCCATAATGTTCACTCCTTTGGAACCTAATGCTGGTCCCACTGGGGGTGATGGATTTGCCGCACCGCCTTTTATCTGAAGTTTGATAAATGTTTCTACTTCTTTAGCCATTGTAGCAATTAGTGTATTTAATATTTATTTATAAAGGTTTTCAAAAAATTTTTTCCATTTGCAGAGATAAACGTTTTTGTTTACCATAAGGAAGCGCTACTGCTAAATGTTGCCTATTCTTTTTCAACCTGTAAGAAACTTAGTTCTAATGGTGTTTTACGACCAAAAATTTTGACCATAACTTTTAATTTTCTTTTCTCGCTGTTCACTTCTTCAATAATTCCGTTGAAACCGTTAAATGGACCGTCTTTCACTTTCACTGTTTCACCTGTGGCAAAAGGTACATTTGTTTCAATATCTGTTTCTGCTAATTCGTCTGCTTTTCCCAAAATTCTGTTTACTTCGGACATTCTAAGTGGTGTAGGTTCGTCGCTGTTTCGTTCTGTCAAAAAACCCATAACTGATGGAATGCTCTTTAAAACAAAGGGTACTTCCCCAATCAGCGCAGCCTCAATAACTACATAACCGGGTAGATAATTTTTCTCTTTTGTGATTTTTTTTCCTTTCCGAAGTTGTAATATTTTTTCGGTCGGAATTACAACTTGCGTAATGTAATCTTGAAGTTTATGTTTTGTTCGTTCACTCTCGATGTACTCTCGAACTTTCTTCTCTTTTCCCGTGATTACACGAAGTACATACCATTTTTTTTCTATTTCGCTCATCCTGTTTATTTTGTTATTCCGTTATTAAAATAACATATCGTAGAACCATTTTAATATTTTGTCGAAGGAAAAATCCATCACAAACACTATCAAAGAGATAATAACCGATGCAATCATAACGACTACTGCGCTACCTTGTAACTCTTTCCACGTGGGCCACGTTGTTTTATGAACTAATTCGTTGTAAACGTTCCCAAAATATGCTTTAATTTTTTTTATCATAATATTTCGCTCATTTTAAACCTAAAAGGTAAGACCTAACTTGTTGTTATCCACCTTTTTAAGAAACAGTTCGGATATATTTTCTTGTGAAAATCGGCGGCAAAGATAATGCTTTTTTTTAAGATGCAACAAAAAAATGAAAAATTTTTAAAAATATTTTATTTTCGATGAAATATGCATACTTGAAAAATACTTCATAATGTTATTTTTAACGCAAAGGCGCAAAAATTAGTGGTTAGTGAAAGTTCATCTTTGAGTTCTCAACTTTGCGCCTTTGGGGTTAGATTTTTTACCATAAAGTCACACAAAAGCTTTTTCACGAAGTTTTTTTCAAAAAACCATCCGAAACGCATCCTCCTCAGCAAATTTTTTCTTTATGCGATAGCGTACAGTATTCACGCTTGCAGGTTCTATATTGAAAATCAGGCTGATATCTTTTGTATCTAAATCGGCAGCAAAACAGATGATATATTTTATGTCCATGCTTGTTATCTTTGCTTTTGAGGTTTGGTATGCGTTTTCCAACATTTTGGTGTCGATTTTGGTTAGACGCTCAATGTAAGTATTTTTAGTATCTTTTTCAATAAGAGAGGCTGATACTGAATGGAAATATTGATATTCTATTTTTCATTCAGCCACCGTTCCGTATCTATTGCTGCCATACAACCTGATCCTGCGGCTGTTACCGCTTGCCTGTATGTTGGGTCTTGAACGTCTCCGCAGGCAAAAACACCTTCAATATTTGTTTTAGAACTTCCGGGGATAGTTTTTATATATCCAATTGGGTCAGTTTCAATATATTCGGCAAAAATTGCTGAATTTGGCTGATGTCCAATTGCAAGGAAGAAACCATCAATTTTAATATTTACCTCTTCTTGTTGAGGAGTATCTTTCTTTTTCCAAAGTATTGCACCTTCAACCCCGCCATCACCAAACAACCCTTTAACTTGATGTTCCCAAAGAATTTCGATATTATTAGTTTTTTGGACTCTATTTTGCATCACTTTTGAGGCACGCAGTTGGTCACGTCTAACTATCATATAAACTTTGTTGCATAAACCCGCAAGATAAATGGCTTCTTCGCATGCAGTATCTCCACCTCCAACAACTGCAACATCTTTGCCTCTATAAAAAAAGCCATCACAAGTTGCACATGCCGAGACCCCGCTTCCCATATATTTTGTTTCGTCGGGTAGTCCGAGGTATTTAGCGGTGGCACCTGTTGCTATTATCAATGCTTCGGTTTCAATAATTTTGTTATTGTCGATTGTAATTTTGAAGGGATAGGTCGAAAGGTCTGTTTTTGTTGCTATTCCTGCTCTTATGACAGTTCCGAAACGTTCTGCTTGTGTTTTCAGGTGGGTCATCATTTCAAATCCGCTAACGCCTTGTGGATATCCGGGGAAATTTTCTATATCGGTTGTAATTGTTAATTGTCCGCCAGGTTGCAATCCTTCGTAAAGAACAGGTGTTAGATTTGCTCTACTAAGATAAATTGCTGCTGTATAACCTGCTGGACCAGAGCCGATTATAAGTACTTTTACTTTTTCGTTTTCAGTGTTCATATTATATTATTTTAATAATTTTAATTTATTTAGCCACGAATTACTGCTACTAAGGTTGTTTTGTAAAAGAAATAAGGTAAAAATAAGGTTTTATCTCATTCACTCATTTACTCATTTATTAAGGGCGGGCGACCGCAAGGGTGCGCCCCTACACTCATTTACTCATTCACTCATTCACTCTTTTTCTATTCAAAATTATTTTTGTTTAAAAATTCTTTAAAAGATGTTTGATTTTCAGATTTTTGTGCTCTCATTTTTTTCTTTTTCATTCTAATAGCAAAAGAAGGAATATTAAAAACAATTAGTCCAACGGTCAGATTAATGGCGAGCGGAAAAATTACTCCAAAATCTTTCATAAAATATGACAAAATGACAAACATAATATTCACACCTGCAATCATAAAAGTTGTTTGAGCGTGTGAAAATCCGAGAGAAAGGAGTCGGTGATGAATATGAGTTTTGTCGGCAGCAAAAGGGGACTTTCCTCGTGCGATGCGTCTAAAAAATACGCGAAGTGTATCAATTACGGGTACAATCATAATTCCCATTGCAACAGCGGGTGCTGCGGTCATTTGATATTTAAGATAAGGACGATTTGCAAAAGCGTTCATTTCCATAAATTTAATGGCAATAACAGAAATTAAAAAACCAAGAATAAGTGAGCCCGTATCACCCATAAAAATTTTTTGACTTTTAGAAAAAAGGTTATAATAAAGGAATGCAAGCAGTGCGCCTACAATGGTGGCACCTAAAATAGGAATAAGATATTCACCATTAATCAGAAACCATACAGAAAAGCTAATGGTTGTAATAATGCCTGTAATTGCCGCTAATCCGTCAATTCCGTCAATCAAATTGAAACCATTAATAATATAAATCATTAAAATTAAAGTAACAAAAAGGCTAAGAAAATAGTCGGGTTTAATAGCGAAAAAGCCGTGAAAATCAGTTATTCTTAAATCCCCAAAGCCAATGATAATAAGGACAGCAAGCATTTGACCAATAAATTTCATTATTGGAGTAGTTGCAAAAATATCGTCTTTAATTCCAATTGCAAAAATTATTAACAATGCGGGAATTAAAAATGGAACTGAATGATAATCAAATAAATCTAAATAAAAAAGATATGTGAACAAAATTCCGAGAAAAATGCCCATCCCCCCTAAAATAGGAGTTTTAATTTTGTTCACTCTCCGTCTGTTCGGTTCGTCAAAAAAGTTTTTAGAGTATGCAACTCTCAATATTGCGGGAATTGTTATGAATACGATTATAAACGTAATCATTCCTGCAAAAAAAATCTGTAATAAAACTGTGTAATTCAACATATTATACAAAAAAAAATTTGCGCAAGTTAATAAAAATTTTATTCATGTATCACTCCAGAGCCAATTAATTCATTTTTTTTATACCAAGCAGCAAATTGTCCGGGAGTAATTCCCCGCTGATAATCGTCAAAGAGAATAAAAAGTCCATTTTTTCTTTGCATCAAAATTGCGTCTTGTAATGGTTGTCGGTATCTAATTCGAACTTTTAAATCTCTATCTTGGTCAATATCAAGTTTATAATCGTCTCTAATCCAATGAATTTCGTTGTTGTTTATTTTTAGAACTTTTCGGAAAAGTCCGGGATGTTTATTTCCCATTCCCATAAAAATCTGATTAGTTTGAACATCCGTTCCGAGCACAAAAAGGGGTTCGGCAAAACCACCTATATTCAACCCTTTTCGCTGTCCGACTGTATAAAAATGTGCGCCGTTATGTTCACCGATTTTTTTGAATTGTTCTGAATTAAACGGAAAAGAATATGATAATTTTAACAAAGTGTCGTCGTCGGGATTATGTAAAGCTTTTTCCCAATTCCGTTCGAAAATTTTTGCATCTGCAGGAACAAGAAAAACGTCTCCTTTTTTTAGAGACAATTTTTGCTGCAAAAAAACAGGCAAATCAACCTTCCCAACGAAACAAATACCTTGTGAATCCTTCTTATTAGCGGTAACTAAATTTAATTCAGTAGCAATTTTGCGAACTTCGCTCTTATGTAAATTTCCTATCGGAAAAAGAACTTTTTCTAACTGTTTTTGTGATAATTGACATAAAAAATAACTTTGGTCTTTGTTTGGGTCGCTACCCGCTAATAGACTGTAAACTAACTGCCCGTTAATGAGCGTCTCTTTTTTTTGGCAAAAATGCCCTGTGGCAACATAATCAGCACCTAACTTAAAAGCATTTTCCATAAAAACATCAAATTTTATTTCTCTGTTGCACAAAATATCAGGGTTTGGAGTACGTCCTTTTTCATATTCAGAAAACATATAATCGACAACACGTTTTTTATAATGTTCGCTAAGGTCAACAAAATGGAAGGGAATATTAAGTTTTCGGGCAACAGCTTCGGCATCAAATTTATCGTCAAGCCATGGACAATCTGCTTTAAGGACACCCGTAGTGTCGTGCCAATTTTTCATAAAAAGGGCAACCACATCGTAACCTTGTTGTTTTAAGATATATGCCGCAACACTCGAATCAACACCGCCAGAAAGCCCTATTACTACACGTTTTGTATTTGATTTCATTTTAGCCACGACTTATTTTTGGATTCACAGATTTGACTGATTAGACGGATTTTCACGGATTTATATATTATTCTATTAATATTCGACTCATTTACAACAAATTCAATGCATCTATCAAATTCTTTTCTGTTTTAACGCAAAGTCGCAAAGTTGAGAAAACAAAGGGCGCAATAATTCAAAAATCGGTAATTGATAATAAACATGGGCAAACACGCAGGTTTGCCCCTACACTCATTCACACATTTACTCATTTTTTTATTACAAGGTGGACGACCGCAAGGGTGCGCCCCTACACTTATTCACTCATTTACTCATTTTTTTATTACAAGGTGGACGACCGCAAGGGTGCGCCCCTACACTTATTCACTCATTCACTCATTTACTCATTCACTTATTTTTTTATTACAAGGTGGACGACCGCAAGGGTGCGCCCCTACACTTATTCACTCATTTACTCATTCACTCATTTACTTTTCTCATTTTCCATAGCTCAGAACTGCTGATTTTTTTGTTTCTTTGATGTTTCCGTTCATATTGAAACTTTTTGCCCAAACGATGTAAATACCTGATGGACAGCGTTGTCCGTTGTCGTCTAAACCATCCCAAGTAAAAAATCCATCTGTTCCAGAAAGAGAATTATTAGTTATATGTCGGACGGGCTGTCCTAAGCGATTGAATATTGTAATTGTTAGGTTGTTGCCCGGCTCGTCGAAAATATAACGGATAAAAAGCAGGTCATCATTTCCGTCATGATTTGGTGTAAATACTTGAGGTTCAATAATTAAAAAGTCTTTATCGGGAATATTTTCAAAAGAACGTGCTTGCGAATTTATTTTTCCCGGAGTAGCATAATTTTGGTCTGCCGATGCAGAATGCCAATTTTGAGGATTCATTGCGGATTCTTCTGAACTAATTCGTTCTAACGAAACTCCTTTTGTAGTGCCAAGTAAATTAAAGTGCATTTTATCATTATACTCGAAACGTTCAAAAATATTGCCCATTATATCTGTTAAAAAAACTGAACCACCCGTGTTTACAAATGTCGGCATGGTACCACTAATATTCAAAATCGTTTGATCATCTTTAATATCGTAATAATGCAGCACCCAATTTTTGTTGGAAGTAAAAGCGATGTAACTTTTTGGGAAAATTGAAATAGGTTTGTCGGTTAATTGTACCAATGCTTCGGGAATAACTGCACTGCCACGGCTTCTTGCAATATAAAGTTGAGAAATATCGAGCAAATTATCTGTACGATTGTAGAGTTCTACAAACATAGAACCATCAGTTGGCGGATTATACAAAAGTTCATTAATTATTACATCGCCTTTTTCGGGTTGAATGGGAATACCAAATTGTAATATATCAATATTTGAGACTACATTTCCTGCCAAATCTTCAGGTTTTGTTACAAAACGAAAATTATATGTTTTATTTTCAGGTAGGTTTTGTTTAAAATTAATTTTTAAATTTTTCAAAAAAGGCTCTTCAAACTCCATTGAAACTATTTCTATATCATTTGGTTCTATTATGCAATCAGTTGGCAATATTTGAGGATTCATTGTTTCAGAAAATTCCATTACGAGGCAATTATCAGTTTCCATATAACATTGTATCAAATGTGGTGGGTATACATCGGGGTTCTTTGCCGAAATCGAATTTTCGCGTCCGGGTGTTCCGCCAATTGTGTCAATAGAAAAATCAATGTTATTTGATTCTCCAGAAAGATTGTCTAAATCAATTATTTCTAACGACCATCCGCCGTTTGTTTTGAAACCTCTTTCGCCCATCGATGGATTATATTGCAATACACACATTGTGTTGCCCTGTTTGTCGGTTAATACTAAATCGCCCCCTCCGACTACCATTGATGTAAAAAAACCACTTACTATCGCTATTCGATTTTCAACGTGATCCCACTGCTCGTTCTGGTTTGAAGGAACAATCAAAAGATAGTCATCGGGAAAAAGCAAATATCTTTCTAAAGTGCGGGAATTGTTATTAACTCTGATAGTAAAATCTGCTAATTGAATTGGAAATTCACTTCTGTTGTATAGTTCAATGTATTTACTATCAGGGAGTCCAACAGAATTATTAGTACGAACAAAAATTTCAGAAATTACAATATCGTGCCGTTTAGAAATATATATAAAAATTGGATATGGGCCGTTATCAACAATATCACCCGATAGAGTCCAAAGGTCATTGATATAAAGTTCATGTACAATTGCATTAGGAAAATCGGTTACTAACTCCATTCTTATACAGTCGTCAGCGTGATGTACTACATTTACGATTTGAGGACCACCATCTTTCCATTTTAAAGTGTTCGGCGACAACGTATTAAAATTTATTGCACGATTGAAATACAAAAGAAACGTTCGATTATTTTCAGAGTCCGCACCTGTCATTGAAGATGAAGTATAATTGAAATTAAAAAATGTTGTTTGCATTGTATTCCCCAGATTGTCAGTAATATTTCGTACGAAAAAATTGTGTGAGGAATTAATTGGAATAGCATCATTATACAATAAATCAATACTATAAGCATCGTTTTCGACCAAATTAATTTCGTCAGGATTTTTACCATTCGATTCAATGTAAAAATTGGTTTTATCAAAAATAAGATATTCAATTGGTTTAGAGAATGTTAAACGAAAACTATACATATTTTTAACCTCAAAATCTACTACTTGAGGGGGATTTGTATCAATATATGGTTTTCCTGATATTTCAAAATTACCAAACCAAAAATGTCTACTTCTTAATTGAGTGTAACGACAACTAAATCCGAAGTAATTGGAAACCATACCATCAGACCCTTCATAACTTCCCTCTTCCATCCATCCTTCGTTTAAAATATTACTTTCAACAAGAAAATTTCCATTTTCATCTCTTGTAACTCTTATTAACCCCCAAACATCACCCATATCTAACCTTTTATGAATCCCCGTTATCAAAAGTCTGTTTATTCCATTTCTTCTCTCCCAAAGGCAAATATTGTCGTTGGCTGTTCCGAGAACCAAAAAATAAGCATTATTTATAGTATTAATATCAGGATTGTCAGCCGTCAAATAAATTCTGCAATAGTTTTGGTCTGATGGGTTAAAGTACATTCTAAAATATAACTGCCATTGCGCCTCTTCAACTGCTTCCGATTCTGTAAAAAGCCACGCTTCGCCAGCAACGGCAGGAGCATCTAATTGAATCATTGAAGGAGTAATATTAAAAAGGTCGGTAGTGCCAATCCAATCGCGCAGATTTATATTAACCTGATAGGGACCGATATCAATTTTGTCGCCGTTTATGACATACAAATCTTCAAGATAAAATTCAACAGTCTGATTATTAGGTATATTGGAAACAAATATCACTTTTATACAATTTGTGGCGTGACTTGTTATATTATCTATTTCGGGACCA
>Ga0099364_10001066_pt1 | contig 45837 bp, 35 predicted proteins | sample TergutTh196P3_FD_73070 | JGI IMG/M metagenome (GOLD analysis project Ga0099364, IMG submission 73070) | Microcerotermes parvus P3 segment gut microbial communities from Pointe-Noire, Republic of the Congo - Th196 P3 | ecosystem: Host-associated > Arthropoda: Insects > Digestive system > Gut ...
AGAAATGACGCCTCTGCAAAAGCGAGCGTTGGAATTAATCGAAACAATAGCTGTGCCCAACAAATAAAAATGCATTATTCAAGCAACTGATTGAATAATAAGGGGAATTTAACAATCCTATACTGGAAGTTCGGCTTAGAAACCAGCAACTGGAAACGGAAAATCTCCTCTTGAGAGAACTGATCAGGGAAAAAGATGCGCACATAAAAAGTCTGGCCGCAGCGCTGGATCTTCTTCGTACCGGAAAACAGAATGAACAGGCGGGTGCTACGAAGGGTGAGCAGTTGCTGTGGCACCAAAAAATCTGGCCGTGGGGTGTCATGTTGATTGCGGGTGCCACCATTCTGATTGGCACATTTTTATTGGCATCCTGAAATGCTTTGTGTCAACTGATAATCCCGGATTAATGACCGTCAGAAAAATTCCGTGAGGTTTGCGGGTTACGAAGCCTGATTCCACAAGCCGGTAAACCATGCCCATTTCTTCTGCGGTGCACATAGCTTTCAGACACCTTGTATTGGTATATTTTGGTGGGAGTCATAATGAAATAAGCCGGTTCTAAATTGATTTACCAACTGCCGGGCTTTTTGATGTTAGTGCCAGGGATTATGCCTGGCCTCGTTTCTTTTCCCCCTCAGGAGTATGAATGCAGGAAGCAGAGTTTACTGAGTGCAATTGGACGTCAGAAATGTGTCCGTAGCGAGGGCCGGAGAAATCCGGGAGGAGTCAAACGAAAAATGTCCAAATACGCTGTTCGTAGCAGGAAACAAACGCTTAACCAAAAACATACTGCGGTTCCCGTCATTATCATGACAAGAAACCGTTAAGTCAACAGTATTGGGTTTAACTCTGTCGCAAAAAAAACCGCACAGCCTTTTCGGGTGGGTTTTTTTTAGGACTTGGCAGTCACTTTTGGCTAACATCTGTTTTGTTAGGGTCAACTTGACGACTTGTAATTTTATTTGCAAGGTCAAGAAAAGCCAACAAACCTATTATTAGAGCCATCCCAAACATAAAAGTGTACTCACCCATGACTTTCTCCTTCTCTTTTCTCTTCCTCTTCTTTTCTCCTGGATGCCCGAAAGAATTTTATCCCTTGGGCCAATAATAACACAGATGAAACTAAAAAGCTGACTGTAGTTTTCGTAAATTCACCATCCTTTAGTAGCAAACCAACAAATGTTGCTACAGAGAACAGCGAAAGGCTGTGCGCATACCTTCCCAAAGCATCAAGGTCCTTTGCGCTAAAGCGAAATATTTTGGACATAATTACCCTCATGGTTTCAGTATAACCAAATAAGACTTCCAATGCCACCTGTAGCGACAACAAGATTGGTAGCTCTGCGTAGAAAAAATTCTACCGATTTTTGTGGTAGCAATCAGAGAAGCCATGAGGGAGGCTTGATTAAACGTATGCATAGGCAAGGCCTGAAAATGTGAGTAGGATGCGATAGTGGCAGGTGGTCAAATAACTGGCCTCCCGAATCGCAGATGCGGGAGGAAATTATGTATTTCAGTTTTTATTTGTAGATGCGGGGGGAAACAAAAGGAAAAGAAAGCACAGCCGAGTCTTGCACTGGTAAGGCCGAGTGAGATCCAGTACATCAATTTCATAGCTTTATGGTGGATTCAAATTTTTTTTCCGCTGAGCGAGTTGATGCAATCATAGTCCAGTTTATTCTTGAAGTCAGGGGGCGGGGTTCAATGTAGCAGTTCAAAGGAGGTCATATAATATGCTGGCTCACTATGGCTTTGAGCCGTTAAAACTGGATAACAAATTCTTGCCCTCAGTTAATACCAATTCCGGATTGATTCTTGCGATAATTCCCCAAATCCGGTCGCTTGCGGGTAACTCGGTCGCATTGGAAGAATTTCACATTTTTTTTCCATGCGTTAGCCAGAGGAAATGGCAAAGTTATACCAATTCTGGATTGATTTCTATGGTAATTTCCAGGCACTTGTGCCTGAGGTGCTTGAGCAAATTACAAATGGTTTTTATTCGAAATTAGTATTATTTATCAGCAGGTCCTTACTTTGCATTCGATTTAAAAATTCCTGGATATTTCCCCATATTGCTGCGCATATGTAGCCAAAAACAGATATTTCAAAAGCGGACAGAGGTTGTTTCATATGTTTCAGAACCTTAAATCAAGTCCGGCATGAAATTGCTGGTTTCGATAATCAGGACTGAACTGTATGCCATAACCTCCTGTAAAAAGCAGTCTGTAGTTTTTTGTCTCCATCAGGCTTGCATGCAGACCAAGCCCGAATTCATAGGAATTCCTGTCCTGTCTGCCCGAAGAAATATCAAAATATCTCCCGTACCCGGCGTAGCGGGTTCTGGCCTGAAGCTGGTTGTCCGCCAGTTCATGATTCCACGAAACATGAATGGCAGGAGTAAAGGTATTGCGCTCACTGGTAGAAAAATCCCGCGACAGGCGCATGCCCAGGCTGCCAACCAGAGAGTTGGCAGATGCCGAATCCAGATGGTGTGCCAGTGACGTTCCGCTTTCAGTAAAACCGGCCTGCCGGAAATGCTGATAGCGCAGCCCCGCAGAAGGGGTCAGAAGCAGCTTCTGACCAGCATGAAAATCATACATGGCCATCAGACCTGCCGAAAAAACGTGCTGGTTGAAACGGGCCGTATTCGTTCCATGAGGAGTATCACGCCAGCTCTCATTACGCAGCCAGGCATAATACATGTCAGCTGAAAAACGCAGAGCAGACAGTGGCGATACAGTGGCAAATACGCCTGTCTGCGCAATATCCGTGTCCGTTGATGCCCTTACATTTTCGTAGGAGGTTTTTGATCCAGCGTATGCAGCATATGCACCCGCATGCATGATCTCACCCAGGAAAGCCGTGCCTCCCAGAACCAGACCGTTGAAACGGGCATCGTACCCGACAGTTTCTTCATTTTCCCACTGCCTGCTATCGGAGCCGATATAATTGACCCAAAGCCGGAATCTGTCGGGACCGTCTTCGTTCTTTGTCCCGAAACCGCTCTGATGGGCCGCGTCCAGGCTCTGTCTGGCAATGGTGCGACTGCTGCGCATCGCCACCAGCCCCTGACTCACCAGAGATTCACCCACCAGTAAGCGGGGATTGTGGCGCGCAGCGTCAAACGCACTGTCCATTCTGTCTGCATCCAGCCGGGCTATTCCATCGTTCCATGGCTGAATCAGCGCACCACTGTGGTACGCATCGGCAACATTGCGGTACGGACTGTGTGTAAAAGGCAAAATCGCCCTGCTGTTGTCAATACCCAGAAACAGACTGTCACCATCTGCATACAAAGCTGTGTCGAACAGCGCACTCCGGGGCAGGGAAAAACGGTCTGCGTCAACGCCACTTCGTCTGTCAGTTACAAGCCATCTCCTGTCATTGACCGGATCCAGTCCGTAATACAGGCCCTCCAGTACGGGCGTACCCGTAACGGTAAAAGAATCCGGACCGGAAAACATCGGCAAGGCCCCGGCCCTGCCTGTGGTATTCATGCGCAGTGTATGCCCTTCACGGATATGGACCGCCAGATTGCCACGTCCGAGAATTTCAAAATCCGGTGCCAGTTCGGTAACGCCATTTTCAAAATAGAGTCTGCTCGCATCCGCATACATTTCATTTCGACCCGCCCACAGGAAATAGCCAGGTCCTCTGATATGCATGCTAAAAATCCTTCCACCAGTCATGTCAACCCTGACCGGATCCAGCAAGAGAACTCTGCCTCCGGTACCAGGTGCGATATTCAGTTGTGCATTTGCCCTGCTGTCGAGCCTGGTATCGGTTGCACTGTCCCATTCCCGGCCAAAGGTTATCGAATTGAACCGCGTTGTGTGCGTGCGATTTTCTGCAATATGCAGGCTGTTCCCACGAAATTCGGTGACCATGCCATCCGATGCAGAAAGCGTGAGCTCATGACCTCGCGGGTTTCTGCTTGCTCTGTCCGTGCCGACATAAAAAGTGCCGCCTACATCCCGGACGTTCTGTCCGGTCAGATACAGCTGGTTGTTTCTGAAGCTCGTATTATTGACAACCAGCTCCTGGTTCAGCCCGCTGGTTGCCACCACTGTGCCCAGGGCATAGACATCCCGGGTGCCTGTGCTGCCCACCCTGACCGTGTTGCTGACAAACTGCGCACCATCCATTCCGCCAATGGTCGATGTTTTGTCCAGAGCACGATTCCCAACGAGTGTATTGGCTGAATACAGACCGACTATCCCGCCACCGCCCAGTGATGTGGCAACGGTAACCTGGTTGTGAAGAAAAGAGGCGCTTACTGTACCTAAAACAGATTCCCCGGTATACGAACGCAGACCGACCAGGCCACCGCCACGCAGATAACTGCTTTCTGTGGTTACGGTATTGCCCTCAAAGGTTCCGCTGACATCACCGATAAAAGCATCTCCGAGCCATGCCCAGCTTCCTATGAGACCGCCTCCACTCAGATTGGTGCCGGTGGTGACGCTGTTTCTGATAAAGTCTGCATCAATGTTGCCAATCCTTGCAGCATGTGGCGCAAGCGAAACCGGACCGATCCCGACAAAAGCACCTGCAAGCCCGCCACCGTTGATATACGTTGCGGTGCGCACCGTATTATTGAAAAAAACGCCACTGATATTGCCAATGGAGGCCGAAAACTGCTGGTTTGCCGCATAGGCACCGACAAGCCCTCCGCCCCAGATTTTTCCGGTCGGAGCCTGACTCGCATTGGTCAGTACAACCTGGTTGTTGGAAAATACGGCGTTGATGTCTCCCATGGAACTGGAAGTGTTTTCGGAATAGACACCTGTCAGGCCCCCGCCATGAAGGAAATTGCCCAGTATCACCCTGTTGCCATCAAAGATGCTGTTGTTGATACTGCCTGAGAAAACGGTCTGCCCACTGGAGGTGCTGATCACACTGACCAGTCCGGAGCCAGTGGTTTCGCGGTCGCCCACCTGTGTTGTCATGTTCAGAAAGGACAGGTTCTCAAGAACTGCACCGCTTCCTTTGCCTTCGCGCATTAAAAAAACAGGCTCGTCAGAGGGGCGGGTGCGGGTAATGGATGTTGCGGGGAGGTTACCCCGGATCAGTATTCCATCGGCACTCACGTTGATGGCTTTGCCGGATAAGACCGGATGGACACCCGGCGCGAAGGTAACGGTGTCACCATGTGCAGCCGCTTCAATCACCGTGCGCATCTCCCCCCTATCACCATAGTCGGTGGCTTTGGTGATCTGCCCGGCTTTCGCAAAGGACAGCTTTGCCAGCAGCAGGCATACCAGCAGATATCGACAGTTTGACGAAATACGCATTGAGGTCCGCAGATAAGGAGCAGAATGGAACATGACCTGCACAATGTCTCCGTTAACAGTTTCAAAAGAGTCGGGGTACTTTCAGGCTCCCGGAAAAACCCGTTCTTTTCCGGAAAGCGGTAATTTTTGTGTGGCAAATATTTGCCTGTAAATCAGTCGCTTATGTCGCGAAAATACAGAAAAAAATAACAGGTGAGGAGAGGGGCGCAGTGAAAACGGCGCGTGCGCATCCCGCTGGTGCTCCTTCTGTTTTTAAGTGCAGGAAAAGAAATCGCAGAACATCCTCTGCGGCCTGAAGGCCAGGCCTTCTCTCAAATCCGCCGATGGGTTGCGATTCTCTTTTGTCAGTCCGCGCCTGCACCAGATTCCGGCTTTGCCTGGTTCCGGAAATCTGTCTCTGACTCAAGGTATTCGTCCACAAGCGTGGCAATTGCATTAAAATCACTTTGTAACAGATGTACGGTCATTTCGGCAACAAGAGCCTGCATCTGCACTGAACCCGGATTTTTCCTTAACTGCCGTATTGATTTTGACAGGATCTGGATATCGTAATTGTCGCAGGCTTTCCTGATTGCAAGCAATGTCTCGTGCAAAAAAAGCCTGTTTTCACTTTCGGCATCGCTTCTGTGCTTTTTGACTTTCCGGGTCAGATCCGTGATTACTGTGCGTAAGGATTCGATAAAACCGGCGGTACTTGCCCGCAATGCTTCCGCATCTGCATCATAATCCGCTGTTTCCAGTTTTCGAGCGACGCCGGACAGCTCCGACAGTCCGATGATGGCAAGGGCACTTTTCATTCCGTGCGCATGTACTTCAAACATCTTTTTGTCGTCATCTGACCATGGTGCATGTTTGTTACGGATGGCGTCCAGTACGGATATCGAACTGGTCGCATCCCGTATGAAGGCCTTGTAGGCCTGCATGGTAAGGGTCGCATCGGGCTCGGGTATTTTCAGCTCCGGCCCACGCTCTCTGGCAGCACTCGCCTGCTGGCGTGCTTCGGCAACAACATCTGGTGCCTGATCAAGGAACTTGTCCCGTATGTACCGGTTTAACAGGTTGTTTAACTGACGTATATCGATCGGCTTGGATAAAAAATCATCAAACCCGTTCTGAATGAAGATTTCTGCCTGGCCGATTACGGCATTGGCCGTCAACGCCACAATGGGATGGTTGTATCCCATTGCCTTCATGATTTTCATGGCTTCCATGCCATCCATTCTGGGCATCATGTGATCCATGAGTATGAGGTCATAAACATGGCCACTTTCGATTTTTTCAATAGCCTCGAAGCCACTTTGCGCCGTATCTATCTGCAGCTCGTAAGGCAGCATCAGACCACGGGCAACAACGATGTTGGATTCAACATCGTCAACGATCAGGACACTTCCGTATGGCATGGACTCGCGGGTAATCAGCACTCTTCTCAGGAGGCGGTCTCCATACAGTTCGAACTGATAGAGACTTTGCACCAGATCTGCCCCTAAAATAGCTGAGTCCAGCCGTCCCTGCGGCAGCTTCACTGTAAACCTGGAACCTTTGCCAGGCTCACTTTCCATTACTATCTCTCCGCCCATCAGATCAAGCAGGTTTTTAAGGATGCTCATGCCAAGCCCCGTACCGGCAACGGACTGGTTGACCTCAAGATTGAAACGGGTGTACATGTCAAAAATCCGGCTCAGTTCATCTTCGGTCATACCCTGGCCGGTATCGCTTACCTCAAACACCAGCAGGACACTTTCCTCATCAGCACCGGGTTCCGAATAAAACGAAAGACTTACATGGCCTTCATCAGTGTATTTGAATGCGTTGGAAAGCAGGTTGTTCAGAATCTGCTTGATCCGCAAGGCGTCGCCGTGTAAAAGAGCCGGAATGTTTTCATCGATATGCAGCCTGAACTCGATGGGGTTGCTGCCCATGCGCACCAGATTGGTCTGCAGGGTGTCGCTGATCAGACTGGTTACTTCATACGTTTCCGGAACAACAGTGAGCTTGCCCTCTTCAATTTTTGACATGTCGAGTATGTCGTTTATGATCCCGAGGAGCACATCGCCTGCAGCATGAATCCTCCGGAAGGCAAGCCTTCCTTCATCATCGGACTCTTCAGCCTGAAGCTGGATTTCGGTCAGGCCGAGAATCACATTCATCGGGGTGCGGATTTCATGGCTGACAGTTCTTAAAAAGTCATCTTTTGATTTGTTGGCAAACTGCGCATCAGCCAGTGCCAGCTTCAGTTGCGAGGAGGTCTCGCGTAAACTGGCGAGTGTTTCGTTGCGCATCCAGGCATGGACGAACAGCACGCCGGCTGACCATAAAATGGATTCATCCCTTTTGGTGAACAGTCTGTCCCTGTGACAGTTGTCAAAGCCTACAAAACCCCAGAACTGGTCTTCAACAAAAATCGGCAGCACCAGAACGGACTGCACACCCATCCGCTTCAGCCAGGACTGTTCTTTTGGAGGCAAATCGCGCACCAGGGAGTTTATGACATTTCCACCCGAGAGCGTTTCAAGGAAGGCGGGCAATCCTTTTGTATAGGACACATTGATTGTGAACTGCTCTTCAAGGGCTGATGGGGTGTTTTCAGGCCAGTCAAATACCCTGCTGGTGTACAGTTCGCCTTCAGACAGATGGTTTTTAAAGATGGAGATCCGGTCAATCTCCATGATTTCGGCCAGCGACAGCATGCTCTGATGCAGGATATCCTCAAAAGTGTCTATCTCGGAATTGAGCAGCTGAAAGGCAACGCTGTTGATGGTATGCAGTTTGCGCTGGGCATCGTTCATTTCATCCTGCATCTGCCGGATATCGGTCAGGTCGACGCAGTGCTGGACATGCGCTTTTTTGCCACCAGGCCAGTCAATGTATCTGTCGGTAGAACGGTAAAACCGGTTTGTTCGCGGATTGTGCATTTCCCATGTGATGGCCTGATCCGGATTCAGATCCAGTCTGTGGCGCGGACACCATGCGCACTGCTTCTCGGCACCGTGATTCAGGACTGAGTAGCAGGGCTGGCCTTCCACATCGCCTGCAATCCCGAAATGCGCTTTCATGTATTCGTTTATGAATAACAGCTCTTGTGTTTCCGTATCCGTTACATAAATCATTGCGTCGGTACTGTTCAGAATAGTCGACATGATATCGATCGTTTTCCCGGATTCCAGTACGGCAGCATTCAGCGCATCGGTCAGCTTCCTTGATTCGGTTATGTCCAGCAGTGCACCTGCACTGCGTACCGGATTTCCGCTTTCATCGCGCATTGTCTCGCAGGTTTCACGAAAATACCCGTACTCGCCGCTTTTACGCATTATCCTTAATTCAACGTCATATTCCGTCTGGCCGGAAGTGTCTGCCAGGTGCTTTCTGAAAGCCTCTACAGCCCGGTCCCTGTCCTCGGGATGGATCCGCTCGTCCTGGCTGGCGTACACATTCTCGAATGCATCATCGTCAGTGAGTTCCAGCATGCGCCTGAAATCATCAGACCAGTTGAAAGTGTTGGAAGGATGGGTAAAATCACCCTCTACATAGTCTGCGTCCCACAGGCCGATTTTGGCACCCTTGAGCACCAGATTCAGTTTGGCCAGTTGTATTTCATTCATCTCATGGGCGGCCCTGATTTCAAGAGCACGCGCATGATTTTCCGTTATGTCCCTGGAAACACCTACAATACCCACAACTTCACCATCCCGTTTGATGGGGGCTTTTGTGGTTGTAAAATACCGCTGCGCTCCATTAAAAGGCGTAAGCCATTCCTCGGTTACCGACAGCCGACCACTGCGAATTATCCCTTTATCAGTAGAAATCATGGCGTGCCGGAGTTCGTCCGGAAAGTCGAGCTCAAGCGGACCTTTGCCGATAAGGCTCAGGTCGGTATTGAAAAAGCGCAGGCTTGCATTGTTGAGCAGCGTATACCTGGAATTCAGATCCTTGCAGAATATCAGGTCAGGGATGGAGTCAATAATCGTCTGAAGCGTGGTGCTTTGCAGTTCGAGTTCCTCTTTTTGCTGCTGGAGTTTACTCATCATCCGGTTGTGTTCGCGAAGGTCTCTGGCGTATCCGGCTATCGCGAAATCCTGCCCATGAGCGACCTTTACCAGTATGACTTCCAGCGGTACCGGTGTGCCATCGAGCGTCTGACAGATCAGGCCCAGGGAGCTTGATCCTTCTTCTGCTGCTTTTTTGAGATACTGCAGAAGTTTTTCCTGTGAGTTTTGCCCGCAAGGCTGATAAAGAGGAAAGATTTCCGGGCGTCTTTCCATGAAATCGGGCTTGTCATGAAAACCAAAAAGCCGGATGGTCTCAATGTTGCAGTCAATCACCTCAAAGCTGCTGTTCCATAATTTGCAGGACAGCGGTGAGGCATCCATCATCAGTTTCACCCGCTCCTCTGCCGATGCCAGCTCGCTTTTTATCTGGTTTCTGATGAAGGCGTCTGCGCACAGGTTGGCAGCAGAATCCAGAAAGCGCTCGCTGTCCTTGTCAAAGAACCTTGTGCTGAAAAGGTCCTGAAAGGCAACGGCACCCCATAAATCATCATTGATGAATACCGGCACAAGCAGCATGGACCTGATGTTCCAGGCGTTTAAAAAGGCGTCCTCCTCCTGAGTGACGAGATCAGCACGGATGTGGATGCGTGTACCCTGTCTGAGCTGTTCGTTCCAGCTGTCGGGAAAAGGCAGCTCTGCTGCCATTGGCTGAGGGTCATCCGGATCAGTCAGGCTGCTCCGCACCCTGTCCCAGCGGAAAACATGTCCTGAACGCGCCTGTTCACTGAAGTCTTCAAAGAGGTGAATATCTATGCGATCCAGACTGGCAGCTTCTGCAATGGGCTGCAGACTTTCACCCAGGATCGTTTCAAGGGTTTTATTTTTTTGCGACAGGAGTGTCGCCTTCATCTGATTGAATGCAGCAAGCAGCTTTTCGCGTTGCTCGATCATGTCCTGTGCCTGCTTCATGCTGGTCAGGTCGGTGAGATACTGGATGCGCACCGTTGTGCCACCAGGCCAGTCGACGATCCGGTCCACTTTGCGATAGTAACCATTCGTTGCTCTGCTATGTTCTTCGGTGACCAGTGTCATGCCAGATTTTTTTTCCAGGTTGTGATACCTGCAGAAGTCGCACCTGCGGGTCTGCCCTGGCATAAGCAGTTCAAAGCAGGTCCTGCCGCTTATATCCCCGATGATTCCAAAATGCGCTTTCATCGAATCCGTCATGAACAGTACTTCATCCGTATCCGGGTCAGCTACATAAATCATGGCCCCTGACTGATTCAGTATGGTGGTTATGGAGTCAATTGTCCGGGCGGACTCCACAAGGGTGTTCTGCACGGATTCTGCAAGAAACCTGCTTTCAGTGATGTCTTTTATGGCCCCGGCAGCCCGTAGCGGGTTACCATCCCTGTCTCTCAATGTGGTGCCCAGTGCCTGAAAATGCCGGTATTCGCCATTCTTCAACCTGAGACGGTATTCAATGTCATAGGGAGTTTTTCCGGTCCGGTCGTGCATATGCGCGGCAAATGCAGCAACTGCGGCGTCATGATCTTCGGGGTGCAGTCTGCTGCTCCAGCTGTCCAGTACATTCGGAAAGTCGTTTTCATCCGAAAACCCGAGCATATTGCGAAATTCCTGGGACCACGTGAACACGTTGCCCGGGTCTGTCAGGTCGTTGCCTGCAACATCCATGTCCCACAACCCGATGTTCATCGCCACGCTCGCAAGCCGGTGTTGCATGAGGGCGTACTCATTTGCAAAAATCTGCTCTTTTGCAGCAGTCAGTTCCTTTTCGAGCGCTTCATAGGATTTTTTGTTGCTAGCCATTTTTACTTCCGTAACCAAAATCAACAGGAATGGATGTTTTTTCTGTTTTGTTACTCTTTATCTGCATCTGGTATCGTTGTGCGGGTTTTCTTCTGGCATGACGCACAAAAAAGGCTGTATTCCCGTTTGACCTGTGGTATGACCTGATGAGAAAAAGCCCGATGTCTGACACTTTCCGGTATTGCAAAAGAAGTGCCGCCTGACACAAAAAAGGGGTTCAGTCCGGTCGCATGACTGGAGGATTTACAACGATGGTTTACTGGTCGCACTGCGGAGGAACTGTGGTTTCCGGATAGTGGGACTTTGACAACTGCCTGATTTTTCATCAAAAAAACACTACTCAAAAAAAGATGAAACCGGGAAGCGACTGTAATCGCCCGCGCACATTCAAAGAGCTTTGCCCGACTGAAGCCGTGGGGTGACCCGGAAAGGGTGGAGACTGTTCCAGGTACCATGCCGGTTCCACAGGGAGCCTAACGTCGGTCACAGACAAAATCAAGGATGGCTCTGCCAACGGACTTGCGGTCAACTCTTTGAAGATCAGGCTCGACATACGCACTGTCCAGGACTTTTCCTTTGCCCATACCACGAGGGTAGACGGTTGTGTGCCGTATTCCTCTTCTTTTACGGGAGCAGTCGTAATACACCAGTTGAACCAGTGATCTGTATTTTTTTCCGGCTGCGGTCTGGGACTTTTTGTAATCCATCAATTCCAGCGCGCTGACCAGTTTGCCTTCACGCTTGATGCTTTTGGTGTCAATGTAAAAGGTCATGTCTTTCCCGTCGTAGGCTTTCTCCCAGTCATGGGCAAGTGCTGATAGCGGGATTGCACACAGAAGAACTGCAAGCATTTTTTTCATGGCGGTTTTTCCTCTTACAGGCCTGCCCGAACATGGACGTCAACTTTGCCCGGGTCTATGAACAGAAAAAAATCCTTCGTTAATGATGCGTGTGGATTCAACCGGAAAGTGCAACAGTACAAAGTCCATGATAACCCAGTATCTGTATGAACTTCAAGATTTTTCACAGTTTGTTGTTTGACAATGACCTGGATGGAAAAGAGCTGCATTTTTCCGTGATTCAGAAAGTGCCTGAATGAAGGCTGATGCGTGCTGATGATCAGGTAAGGTCTCTGGAAATTCCGGCTTTTACCCGGACGTAGTACAATCGGCATTTTTTTGATTCGACGCTGTTGTTGAAATTGCAAGAGTTTGTCCATTAAAATGGCAGAAAGGACTGTCCGGTCAAAACCAGAAAAGGAACGCGGCATGCAAAAACCAGATATCTCAAAACTGAAGGATTTCTTTTTTCGCTACCGGAAAAAGATCGCTGTCAGTGCGCTGGCTGTTTTTGCTGTGCTGCTTGTGGTCTGTCTGACAGCGGTATTGACTGTTCCGGGTCATGTCCGGAAAAAATTGGATGACATTGCCATGCAGCAGCTCAACCGGCACCTGAGTATCGGGCATATCCGCTTCAACCCGCTGAACTTTGGTGTGACACTGAGCGACATCAACCTGTATGAGCGCGACAGTGACAGGATATTCGTTTCCATCGACAGCCTGTATTTCCGTGCTTCCCTTTTTTCCGTGTTTACGTCAGTACCTGTCGTTCACGCCCTGTCAGTTGAAAATCCGACGCTGCATATTGCGCGTACCGGTGACTACGAATACAGCTTCAGCGATCTTCTGGATCGGGCCCGGCAGCCGGGTGAGCGGGCGGAGTATTCCATCAACAACATCGAGATCTCGGGCGGAAAAATCCATTTTGAAGATGTTCCGGCTCGCGCAAAACATCTGGTTGAGGATATCCACATCCGCATCCCTTCAATTGCTACCGGATCCGCAAAAAAAATGGGCACGATCGAACCACATCTGACAGCTGTCGTTAACGGGCATCGGTTGGACCTGTCCGGAAAATCCCACCCGTTCGACGATGATATGGATTCCGTGTTCAGTCTTGCACTGGACGATATCGAGATGGAGCAGTATGTCGGATACCTGCCATTCAGGCCGGACTTCAGTCTGGACAAAGGAAGGCTGAGTTTTGATCTGAACGTGCACTATGTCCGGGATCATGCAGCCTCATCGGAGTTTGAAGTGAGTGGCAGGGTGCTGATCCATGCGCTACGTATCACCGATCTGGCAAAAAAACCCATGATCGCAGTGGCAAAACTGGATGCGCAATTACAGAGGAGTGCCGTTTTTGCGCACAACTTTCATGTCGCAAAGCTGCATTTGACCAGACCGCAGGTGTATGCAGTTTACGATGCTGACGGCTTTCTGTCGCTGATGAAGCTGCTCCCGCGACAGCACGCTCCGCAGGTAAAGCCGGCTTCACCGGCGCTGACCGAAAAAGAAAAAAGTCCGGGCCGTTATACGAAGTTTGCCGTGAAAGACCTTGAGGTGCATGACGCAGGGCTCGACTATGCCAATTATGCAGAGTTTGTTCCGTATTCCGTAGCTGCCCGGAACATGAACCTGACAGTGAAGGAAATGGAATTCAATACGGGCAGCAGAATCATCAGAGCCGGAAGTTTTACATCGGACAAAGCCAGTCTTGAAGTCGCTCTCGAGAAGGCGTCTTCTGCTACCCGCCAGACTGTTTCAGCCGCAAAAGACCCGGCAGCCTATACGCTCGACATTGGAAAAATCGATGTCCGTGACTGGTCCGCTCACCTGGAGAACAAAAATATCAGAAAGCCATATGGTGCCAGGTTGTCAGGATTTTCAGCCCATATTGAAAATGTTTCGACAGTGCCCGGCAACGTGAGTCCACTGCGCATTGCTACACAGATAGACAGAAGAGGGCGCATATCTGTTGAGGGCAAAGCGGGGCTGTATCCGCTGCAGGCGGATCTGGATGTCGATCTGGCCGATGTCGGCATCGTTGCGCTCCAGCAGTACATTGACGAATACGTCAATCTTGCCTTGCGAGGAGCGGATGTGACAGCCCGGGGCAATCTGTCTGTTGCAACCGGAAGCGGGGGGGCGCTGCGCGGAACCTGGACGGGTGACGTGCGCATTGCCAATCTGTCTACGACAGATCTGATCAGAAACGATCCCTTCGTTTACTGGAGGGATCTGGCGCTCAGAGAGGTCAATGCCCAGTTTTTTCCGTTTTCGGCAAGCGTTGCGAGCGCACAGCTGGGTGGTTTTTATGCACGACTGATATTGGGCAGTGAAGGTCGTCTCAACCTGATGAACATTTTGCGCAGTGAGGCGGGTGGTGAAATATCGCTGACAGACAGTGATGCCTATGATGAGGTATCTTCTTCAGGGCAGACAGAGAGCGCCCCGGCAGATTCTGCCCGCACGGAAACAAAGGAAAGAGACCTGCAGTCAAAAGCGCTTCCTCAGTCAGAAAGTGAATCCGGACAGGAAAAAACGGTCGGGGATGGCAGTTCTCCGGAAGCTGCGCTGTCTGATGCGTCAGAAGAGGGCGACAGGCCTTTGATCCGGATAAACCGTCTGCAGCTCGGAGATGGCCGGATCCGTTTTACGGACAACTTCATCGAGCCGAATTACACAGCCGATATTGATCAGGTCCAGGGCGAGATTACCGGGATATCGAGTGAGGCAGGAGTGTTAGCCGATATTGACCTGAAAGGGCAGGTCAATCGTGCACCCATGACATTTGTGGGTGCTGCCAGTATCCTCAATCCGGTGCAGTCGCTGGAATTGCGTGGTCAGGTAAAAGGGATGGAACTCGCGCAGCTGAGTGCCTATTCAACCAAATACATAGGGTATGGTATTGAAAGAGGCAAGCTTTCTTTTGACGTCAGGTATGCCATAAAGGAAGGCAGATTGCATGCGCAGAACAGGCTTGTTCTGGACCAGCTGACCTTTTCCGAAAAGCGGGATGTCGAGCCGGTCATCAATATGCCGGTCCTGTTTGCTGTCCGTCTGTTACAGGATGCAAATGGCGTGATGGAGATCAACCTGCCGGTTTCCGGCTCGCTTCATGATCCGCAGTTTTCGCTCGGGGGCATTGTCATGCAGATGGTTCTGGGCATGATTACGCGAGCCATTGCATCGCCCTTTTCGTTTCTGGGTTCCTTTGGTACAGTCCAGGAACTTTCCAGAATTGACTTTGTTCCCGGCCACAGTGACATTACTGCGCAGGCAGAAGAAGCGCTTCTGGCACTTTCAGAAGCGCTCAACGCCCGTCCGGCATTAAAACTCGATATTGCCGGATGCTATGATGTGGAACTGGACAGAGAAGGTGTTGCACGTGCCGCAATCAGCCGCAAAGTGCGTGAACTGAAGAGGAAAAAGGCCCGACAGGCCGACGATGATGTCCCGCAGGCGGAGGCGGTACTGAGTGAAGAGGAGTACGCAAGCCTGCTCAATGAGCTTTACAGCAGTGCCAGCTTTAAAAAACCGCACAATGGTGCCGGTTCTGCCAGAGTGTTTCCGGTTGCTGAAATGGAAAAGCAGATGATCGGGAATTATGTCGTTACCGAGGAAGAACTGAAAGCTGTTGCAAACAGCAGGGCGGACAATGTCAAGGCGTGGTTTCTGGATAAAGGAGATATAGCGGACGAGCGTCTTTTCATTTCTGCAAGTAAAAGTATGACGGGGGAGAATTCAACGCGGGTTGATTTCACCCTGCATTAGCCACCCGGGAATGTGTCGGCGAAGTCAGGCCAGAAAGTCGTCATTTCACAGCCCTCCTTCAAAGCCTCTTGCAGGTGACCTGCTGGTTTGAAAAATTGAAAAAATACATATGAGCGATTCTGATGTGCTATGATGAAGCTTGTTCAAAAGGAGTGTAGAAATGAATCGCATTGATCATGACACTGAGGTTGCGGTCCGTAGATTTCTCGCCGAGATTACATCTCGCCACGAAGTGGAGGCAGCCATCCTCTATGGCAGTCGTGCTCGTGGAACGCATAACGAAGAAAGCGATGCAGATGTGGCTGTACTCATGCGAGGCGAGCAGGACTTCTGGGCTGTCGCAATGGATATGGCCGACACTGCCTTTGATGTGCTGCTTGAAACCAGCATTTTTATTTCAGCACTTCCAATTTGGTTGGATGAATGGGAAAACCCGGAGATTTCCTCAAATCCAGCCCTGCTGCACAACATCAACCAGGAAGGTGTCCGGTTATGAGAGATCAACGGATGATAGCCAAAGACTTGATTGAGAGAGCTGATACGCTTTGTGCGACTGCCCGTTCCTTGCTCAGTCTGGGAGACACCGATAGTGCAATTAACCGTGCCTACTATGGTATGTTCCATGCTGCCCGTGCCGCACTTCTAAGGGTTGATGCACCAGTTGATCCAAATATTATCCGCACACATAGTGGCCTGATCGGTGCTTTTGGTCAATATGTGGTAAAGGACCCTGCGTTATCAGACAACCCTGCGTTATCAGGCATGGGTCGCATACTGAGCAGGGCGTACACAGCCCGGATCGCAGCCGACTACAAAGACACTTCCGACAAGTTTCCGGACGCAAAGCAGATAGTCGAACAGGCGGAAAACTTCGTTGCCACCATAAAAGCCCTTGATCCTGGCAAGTAGCCTGAACCGCCAAAACGTGATTTACCATCAAACTCTTTACTTGAGCCATAATCTGATTTCGTTGCAGACCGGGTTCAGGTGCTCCACGTTGGAGCAGAAGTGGAGGCTCGCTTCCACAATTCAATCACTGTGATTTGATGCAGGAAAGCAAGGTGACATGGACAGGTCTGTCCTTGTTGACGGTAAGGACAACATGCGATGCGTCAAAGTAATAAACTGTGACAACATCACTTCCTTTCCGCGTATTCATTACCCTCACCAGTCACTTGGCCCCCGGGAATGTGTCGGCGCAGTCAGGCCAGAAAGTGGCTGAAGTGGCGCTCTCATTCACTCTGGCGGGCTTTACTGTCCGAAAAATAACGCTGCAAAAAAACAGCCATTGATAAACATGCAAGGAAAAACACCATGACGAGAAAGATTTTCGGTACTTTTATCCTGTTGATTTTATGTGCTTTCAGTAGTCCTGTGCTGGCACAGGCCCAAAAACCATCCTCCGCCCACAATCCTGTTCCGGTTGTTGATTTCCTTCCGCAGCCGCATGTCGTTGGCAGCCCTGATTACGAACGCGATGTAGCGATCTTTCATGCCGCAAGAAAGCAGAAAAAGTCATCACGCTGGAAGCAGGCCATTTATGATGCAAAAGACAAGGAAAATCTGGAAGCACTGTTTCTTGATGCTTTCGGATTGCGCATTGACAGCACTTCGACACCGGAAACACTTGCACTCATGAACATGGTCACTGCCTGGCTGGCAAAGACCATCAATCCTGCCAAGAATCATTACAGACGGGTCAGGCCGTTTACGTACTTCAACGTATCAGGTGAGAGTTGTGTCCCCCATGATGAATCCTGGCTGAAAGACAATGGCTCCTATCCTTCCGGGCATTCCGCAAGAGGCTGGGGCTGGGCACTGGTTCTGGCCGAAATCTCTCCTGAGCGGCAGGGGGCCATACTCAGGCGTGGCTATGAACTGGGGCAGTCGCGCGTGATTTGTGGCGTGCACTGGCAAAGTGATGTCGAATCAGCGCGGATTGCAGCAGGAGCAGTTATTGTGCAGTTGCACCATGATCCGGAATTCATGCGTACACTGGTGGCGGCAAAGCGCGAAATAGCCCGGCTGCGCGAGCCGGAAGCAAAGCAGGCATATGCTCTGCAAACGCCAGAAATCCGGAAACTTCCGGACAATTTTGTTTATGTGAGCGAACTGGTACCTGATGCCCTGCTGGATATCCGCTATTACAACTCATACAACTTTGTCGGAGCGCGGGTTGACGGATACAGGGCACCGGTGGCCGTTCTGGTGCGACCGGCTGCAAAAGCCCTGGTTCTTGCGGCAAATGCTGCGCGTGAGCAGGGTTATCTTTTAAGAATTTTTGATGCCTACCGTCCCCAGGAAGCGGTCAATCATTTTGTGCGCTGGGCAAAAGACCCTGAGGATACAGGCACAAAAGCCATTTTCTATCCGGATGTGGATAAACCCGATCTTTTTGCGAGAGGCTATATCATGGAAAAATCGGGGCACACGAGAGGTGCGACAGTGGATCTGACCCTGGTAGATCGCGCAACTGGCAGAGAACTCGACATGGGCTCTGCCTTTGACTATTTTGGCGTGATCTCGCACCATGGTGCAGCTGGCATCAGCAGCGAACAGGCTGACAACAGGAAAAAACTCCGGTCCATCATGATCTCGGCCGGGTTTGTACCCTACGAAAAAGAATGGTGGCACTACACCCTGCGTAACGAGCCCTATCCGGATACGTATTTTGACTTTCCGGTTGAATAGCCCGCATCTGCTGTTGCCGGGTGTTTCCCTGCAAAATGGCAGTTGAAGAAAGCAGGTGACAAAAGAGACTGTCTGATTGCGTACGCATGAGAAAAACCGTGCGCTTCAGAGTGCATAACGAAACCCCGTCCTCAGGACGGGGTTTGTTGTCAGCGCACCAGGGAAGTTCAGACAGCCAGACTGCGTTGAACGAAGCTGCCATCAGCAGAAAGTTCGAGCCAGCCGCTCTTTTTTTCTGCCCCGTCCATATTCCAGTCAGACAGGCTGTAACGTATGCCTTTGTTATGCTGGTAGGCACCGGAACGGTGTATGTGCCCGTGAATGAATACGGACGCGCCCGTTGTGGCAAAAACGGATTCAATGGCTGATGCACTCAGATCGAACGATTCGTATCCGGGTTTTGCTTCATTTTCCTTGCTGGTATCCTTTCTGAAGCTTTCGATGAGCGCCTTTCTCTGTGCCAGGGGCATGGCGAGAAACTGCTGCTGCCATTGCGGGTTACGGACCGTGGCGCGGAAGGTGACATAAGCGGCATCATCCAGGCATTGTTCGTCCCCATGAGCAAGGGCTATTTTCAGTTCGCCAATCTGGATGACTTCCAGGTCTGGCATGAAAGTCATACCGCCGGCCTCTGCAAAGCCGGTCGATGTCAGAAAATCCCGGTTACCGGGAGTCCAGAAAACGCGTACTCCCGAGTCCGAAAGCTGCCGGATCGCCTGGAGGACCTGCTGGTTCAGGGGGCTTTCAATATCATCGTCTCCTGCCCAGTATTCGAACAGGTCACCCAGGATATAAAGGCTCTGCGCTTTTGGCGCTTCATCAGCCAGAAAGGCTGAAAAGGCTTCGGTTGTCCCGGGTGTTGACGGACTCAGATGCAGATCAGCCAGGAAAACAGCCTGGATCTGATCCGGATTTGCAATTGTTTCAGTCGTCATGGTGAGTAATTCCTGGTGGTGGTTATTCAGCTACGATGGCCTTGTTGATGATGACGTCTTCTCTGGGAACGTCAGCATGCATGCCACTTGAACCGGTCTTTACCTCCCTGATGGCGTCGACCACTTCCTGGCCCTCGGTGACAATGCCGAATACGGCATAGCCCCAGCCATCGTGTCCGGGATAGTCCAGAAACGGATTGTCCTTGACGTTGATGAAAAACTGTGCGGTGGCCGAATGCGGGTCGCCTGTGCGTGCCATGGCGATGGAATAGCGTACATTTTTCAGTCCGTTGTCGGCTTCATTTTCTATGGGGTCGTTTGTGTCCATTTCGTCCATGCCAGGCTTGAAACCACCTCCCTGAATCATGAAGTTGTTGATGACACGATGGAAGATGGTGCCATCGTAATGGCCAGAGCGCACATATTCCAGAAAATTTTCAGTCGTTTTGGGTGCTTTTTCCGCGTCGAGTGTGATTGTGATATCGCCAAAGTTGGTCTGGAGGATAACAGCCATGATGTTTTATTCCTTGTGATATTAGAGTGTGAAATGATTTCAGACGAAAGGTGGCAAACGGGTGTCTGGCAGGACATTGCAATAACAAAAATATTGCAAAAAGCCCGGATGCATATCGGGTCAATGACCGGATCACCAGTACAGCGCGGGTTTTTGTCTGAAAATTATGGAACAGATTTCCGGGATTGTACATTCAATTTTACCCGATTCCGGAATTTTTCAGGTGCGTTGACTCAGAGAGCCCGTTTTCTTTCCGGAATGCTGTCGTGATTCTCAGTTTTCAGCCCTGAATTGAAGATTTTACCACTTTTGGGGAAATTGCGATTCAGACAAAAGCGGTCACAAAAAGCAGTTTGCGATCAGGAGGGGAAATTTTAAAGATCAAAGCGCAACAATCCCAACACCCTCTGTTCTGCTTTAATTCCATCTGCCTACACCTGACCGGGCATTGATTTTTATATTCCTGCCATTTATTGAAAATTTTAAATCCTGTGTTTTCTAACGATGTTTCCAGCTTTACCCCGAAAGCTTCGCCGATGGTTCTCTGCTGAGGCTCTGCCTCTGTAACCATGCGACCATATCGACCAGAATAGATCATCAGCGTAAATGTGAGCCAATTTCTCTAAGACAGCATTTTGGCTATCTCTTTCCGATACTCTTCATCCTGACTCATTCTCTTGACCCCTGCCATTACTCTCTCTTCCCAGTCCTCGACTTCTGACAAAGTCTCGTGGGACTCTTCCATTCGCATGTTCATAACAGGCTTCGCTGATTCTGCCAGTTCTTCTGGCGTGTTCAAGGGCATTTTTAAGACGGCGTTTGATTTGCTCATAATTTCCCTCTTTTTCTAGTTGATGTAAATGCTTCCAGCCCGTTTTTCGAACTGGATTATCTCTATCTGTGTAATCATAAATCTTCAAATTAATTTGCTCTCCGAACTGCTCTTTAAGTGCAATCAAGCCGGCAGGTAGATTTCCCTGAATTTTCGCCATTACATCAATATTTGCACCGCGCCCGAATTCTTCAAAACGCTTGAATGTATTTTCCAGTGCTTGTTCAGGAGGCGCATGTACTACAATAACAGTCACCTTTAATCCGGCACCCAATGCCGCCTGGATTTTTGGTATTGCAGGTTCTGGTCGCCAAAGCTGTCCTTCAAAAACAGCCCTGTATTGTGGCGGGAGCTTTCCGGCTGCCCGGATACTGGAAGTTTTACCTGCACCTGGAATTCCTGTCAAAAAAACAACCTCATTTCCTTGGCGAAATGGATCTGTAATCACTCTCATGAACTGCGCTGCTGACAAAACTGCTGATGAATTGTGAACAACATCAATGTATCTTGTTCTCGCATCCTTTGATTGCGAATATTCTGGAAATTGATCTTTGAACAAATCTGCTGCAATGTAACGACCATTCAACGATCTTGGATCCAGTTCATATTTGGCAAGAAAATAATCTGGATTTGCTTCTACTTGCGCAATTATGCTCTCCTGCAGGTCAGCACGATCCTGCTCTTCAGGGTTGTCGAACTTGAGTCGGAAAATGGGTTCTAACATCATGCAATCTTTTCAACTTTACTTATTGTTTCCGGGAGTATAGCATGGAGTAAACATGTTATGCCTTGATGCAGGCCAGCATGGCAGCGTTGGACGCACAGAAAGAATAGCGTTGTCAGTATTCGGTGTAATTTACTGAATCGCCTCCCACATCAAAATTCCCGTCCAATTGAAAAGCTCCATCTGAAAGAGGGTCTACCAATGCGAGAAGGGGCGTTGTGAAGAATAGAAAGCCCCCGTAATATTCCGTATGGCATCTTCCTGTTATCCAGAGTTGCCTCCGGTACTTCCCACGAATTTGCGATCATTCTGGTGGACAGGCCATCAGAGACGCTTCAGCTTCGTCCGGTATGGATGGAGCACTGCTGCGCATTCTGGCAGAAATCTTCGTGTTGCACGCAACTCGCGCATTTCTGTTAATATCTTGTTTTTCAAGTTTCAATCCATAGGCAATTTTTGCGCAGCTACGGGATCAGACCATGAATGATTTGCAGATTTACAATTCCCTGACACAGGAAAAAACAGTTTTTGAACCAATCGAGCCAGGAAAAGTGCGCATGTATGTGTGCGGCATTACGGTTTATGACTTCTGTCATGTAGGCCATGCAAGGATGATGCTGTCATTTGATATGGTTTACCGGTGGCTCAGAGCAATCGGGTATGACGTAACCTATGTGCGCAATATTACGGATATTGATGACAAGATCATAGACCGGGCCCAGGAAAATCGCGAAACGGTACTGGAGCTGACAACACGCTTTACCAGTTATATGAATGAGGATCTGGATGCACTCGGCATACTCAGACCGGAACATGAACCACGCGCTACCGAATATGTTGCGCAAATGCTGGAAATAATCGAAAAACTGGAAGAAAAAGGCCTTGCGTACCTCTCTACAGATGGTGATGTCAATTATTCTGTTCGCGATTTCAAGGATTACGGCAAGCTTTCAAACCGCTCTCTGGATGATTTGCGCGCAGGTGAGCGGGTTGAGGTAAATCCGGGCAAGCGGGATCCGCTGGACTTTGTCCTGTGGAAAGCGGCAAAGCCGTCCGAACCGCCAGAATCCCAGTGGGAGTCCAGATGGGGGCCGGGCCGTCCGGGCTGGCATATTGAATGCTCTGCCATGGCATGCGCCATTCTGGGAGATCATTTTGACATTCATGGCGGTGGAGCGGACCTGATGTTTCCACACCACGAAAATGAAATCGCACAGTCAGAAGGCGCAAGCGGACACACCTTTGTCAATTACTGGATGCACAACGGCTTTGTCCGGATTGACGAGGAGAAGATGTCAAAATCGCTCGGCAACTTCTTTACCATCCGTGAAGTGCTCGAAAAATACGATCCCGAAGTTTTGCGCTTTTTTGTGCTTCGTGCGCATTATCGCAGCCCGCTGAACTACTCGGATGCAGCACTCGAGGACGCAAGAGCCGGTCTGGTGCGCTTTTATACCGCTCTGAAAGACATGCCGGCAGAGTCCGCTGCCATCAACTGGAATGATCCTTATGCAAAGCGCTTTGCCGAGGCGATGAATGATGATTTCAACACACCAGTTGCAGTGGCGGTGCTTTTTGATATGGCAAGTGAAATAAACAGGACGAAATCACCGGAACTGGCAGGACAGTTGAGAGCCCTTGCAGATACGCTGGGAATATTGAAGCGCGATGCACGCGAATTCCTGCAAGGTGGTGCTGACATGGATGAGACAGTGATTCTGGAGCTGATTCAGGCAAGAACCGAAGCCAAGAACGCGAAGGATTTTGCGAAGGCAGACCGGATTCGCGATGATCTGCTCAAAGATGGTGTCGTACTGGAAGACCGGCCTGGCGGTGTGACCGAGTGGCGTCGCGCATGAGCGTGAACGGGGCGGAAAAAATTATCTGTCATTAATGGAGAATCAGAAGAGTTATGCCGGCGTACTGGGACAAGGCGGTTACTGAACTGGCCAGGCAGGACCGCATCATGCGTGAACTGATTGCCAGAACGGATGAGCGTCTGTCAGCAAAAAGTGAAGATCCGTTCAGAACGCTTGTGCGCTCGATCATCGGACAGCAGCTTTCGGTAAAAGCAGCGCACACTATCCGGGAGCGGTTTTTTGCGCTTGATCCCGGGTGTACTCCCGGGTCGGTTCTGAAGCTGGGATACGACAGACTCATCAATTGCGGGCTGTCCAGGCGCAAGACGGAATATATCCTGGGGCTGGCAGAGCAACTTGAAAACCGGACCATCGATCCTGCAGGCTGGGAGCACATGCATGACGAGGAAATAATTGCCGAACTCACACGGATTCGGGGCATTGGTCGCTGGACTGCGGAGATGTATCTGATTTTCAGTCTGCAGCGCCCGAATGTATTTCCACTGGATGATGCAGGGCTGGTCAGGGCGATCAGTACAGCCTATTTTTCGGGTGAGCCGGTCTCCCGGCTGGAAGTGCGGCGGATGGCGGCAGGCTGGGAGCCATGGAAAACGGTAGCATCATGGTATTTGTGGAGAAGCCTGACGGCGCTTCCGGTAGAGTACTGAATCATGTGTACAGGTGCTCCGGGCAAGGCAAAGCGCGAACGGGGCGAACTTGCGGGATTTGAAATGCATGCTAAACTGCAATTTTCCAGGACAAAGTCCGCTGCAGGGTCGCCATGCATCTGGCAGAAGGCAAAAAAACGGATAATCATTCAGACCGATAACTGCGGGCGCATTACAAAGCAGTGGCATTTTAGGCAGTGAATTATTAAAATGGCCATGTGAGCATAGCAGTGCTGTCCAATTTCGTTTATGGCGGGGAGAGCAGTTTTCCCGTTCTCAGGAGTAACAGTGGGTAAAACAGCTTATTTGGGCTTTGAACAGCCCCTTGCGGAAATAGATCAAAAGATTGAGGAACTGCGCGCTGCGCAGGAGGACTCTGCTGCCGGTTCTTCCAGGGAGATATCCCGTCTGGTAAAAAAGAATCAGCAGCTGACGAAAGATATTTACAGCAAACTGACACCCTGGCAGGTTACCCAGATAGCCCGTCACCCCCAACGTCCCTATACGCTTGACTATATCGCCGAGATTTTTACCGATTTTCATGAACTTCACGGCGATCGCAGCTTCGGTGATGATGCGGCCATTGTGGCTGGCCTGGCCCGGTTTAACGGCCAGGGATGCGCAGTCATCGGCCACCAGAAAGGACGTGATACAAAGGAAAGGGCGTACCGCAACTTTGGAATGCCGCGCCCGGAAGGTTATCGCAAGGCATTGCGTCTCATGCGCCTGGCAGAAAAATTCAGACTGCCCGTTTTTACCTTTGTCGATACGCCAGGAGCCTTTCCCGGAATTGATGCAGAAGAAAGAGGCCAGTCCGAAGCCATAGGCCGTAACCTGTATGAAATGGCCCGTCTGCGAGTGCCGGTTATTACAACGATAATCGGTGAGGGAGGCTCGGGTGGAGCACTGGCCATTGCGGTTGCTGATACCATATTGATGCTGCAGTATGCGATTTATTCGGTTATTTCACCGGAAGGCTGTGCATCCATTCTCTGGAAGACGGCAGAGCGGGCGAGTGAGGCCGCACAGGCTCTGGGCCTGACCTCACACAGGTTAAAAGAACTCGGACTGGTGGATCGTATTGTCAGTGAACCACTGGGAGGAGCCCATCGCGATCACCGGCAGATGGCAACGCTCCTGAAGCAGGCACTTGAGGAGTCCCTGCTCCGCTTCAGGGATGTTCCAGTCGAGGACATGCTTGAGATGCGCTATCAGAAGTGGCTGAATTTCGGTCAGTTTGAAGATACTGCACCATCTTCGTAGGCTGACGCCGTGCAGCAGTTCACGTCAGAAGATCTTGCGCTTGAATTTGCACGTGTGCTTGATGATGTTCTGGCGCATGCTTCCGGTCCGGAAGATCCGGAGCATGTTCCGGATTCCCGGAAACCGGCAATGGCGGTTGCTTTTTCCGGAGGACTCGACTCAACCGTGCTTTTGCATCTGGCGAAAGCGTATGCCGCTGGAAACAGCATCCCGTTATTTGCCTTTCACGTCCATCATGGTCTTAATGTGAAGGCGGATGAATGGTCCGGACATTGCAGGAACTGGTGCGAAGAACAAGGCATTGGCTTTGACCTGCGACACGTCACGGTGCGTGTACAGGCAAAGGAAGGGCCGGCTGCGGTCGCACGCCGTGCGCGCTATGATGCTTTGCTGGAAATGGCAGACAGGCATGGTGCGCAGTGGCTTTTACTGGCGCACCATGAAGACGATCAGGCTGAAACCGTACTGATGCGACTTCTGCGTGGTGCCGGAGTTGCGGGGCTGTCCGGAATGGAAGTGGTGCGCAATATTCCGCAGACAGGAGTAAAACTGCTGCGCCCGTTACTGGGGGTTTCCCGTCAGACACTGGAAAACTGGGCAAAAGACCATGCTCTTGTCCACGTTGTAGATGATTCGAACACGGACCCAAAGTATGCGAGAAATGCTTTCAGACACGGGGTAGTTCCTCATCTGTCGGAATTTTCTCCAGGATTTGCAGGCCGTATTCATCGTAGTGCACTGCATATGCAGTCGGCGGGCCGGCTTCTGGATGATCTGGCAAAAATGGATCTGGAATTCTGCCAGGAAGAAGATGCTCTGAATCTGGCAAAAATGGCCAGCCTGGGACCGGACCGCTTTGACAATCTGTTTCGTTTCTGGATGGGTAAAAACGGTCTGCTCATGCCGTCAGCAACGTGGCTCAAGAGTGCGCGATACCAGCTGCTTCATGCAAAAGAAGATGCACAGCCAGCTCTGGACATACAGGGTGCACTCATCAGGCGATACAGAAACCATCTGTTTTTTGAAAGGGCAGATGAAAAAAAGCAGGCCGAAAACGGGTCCTCTGACGGGGTTATTGCCCTTGTCTGGCAGGGTGAGGCCACCATCCCTGTACCGGAATTTGGAGGCAGATTTATTTTTGCGTCAGGAACAGACGGGATTGATGCACTGTGGCTTCAGAAGCAGCAGCTGCGCGTTGCTGCCTACAGAGGGCAGAGCAGAATCAGGGTCAGCTCCAGGCGTCCGGGAAAAACTTTAAAGGCGCTTTATCAGGAACTGGGTGTTCCTGCCTGGGAAAGACGGCGTCTGCCCCTGCTGTTTGCAGGGGATATACTGCTTTTTGCCGCCGGCATTGGACCGGCTGCTGATCATGTTGATCAGGGCATACAACGTATCCGGATCGGCTGGGAGTTTGATGAGAACAGCGATCTGACTGTTGCAGCACAGCCGAATCAGTTGCGGCAGACATGATTGGCGCTCCATTGTCCGGAAACACTGTTACAATCGCACATTGAATATTTTTGTCAGATGGAGAAAAAGCAGTTGCCGGTACCTTCAGGACAGCTCTGAAGTCCGCAAGTAGAACCGGTGCCTGTGTCACCGGACTGCGTGGTCCTGTTGATGGAGCCTGATTGTACGGCTGTATCAGTTTAAAGCAGCGAAGCGAAAATGCTCCAGGACAAACCGGGTTTTCAGCGGGAAGGTTTTGAACCGTTTCGATGGGAGCAGATGCGGGAAATGAGGTATGATCCTGATTTTATGCGTGAAATTTACAACTTTTGGAAGTTATTCGGGAATGGAGTATGAGTATTATTGTCCATAAATATGGCGGAACTTCAATGGGTTCTGCAGAACGAATCAGAAACGTCGCAATCCGGGTTGCCAAATGGCACGATGCGGGTAAACGCATCGTGGTTGTTCCTTCAGCCATGGCAGGAGAAACAAACCGTCTGATTGCCCTCGCGCAGGAGATCATGCCCCAGCCTGATCAGCGCGAGCTTGATATGATTACTTCGACCGGCGAGCAGGTGTCCGTAGGTCTTCTGTCCATGGCGCTCATGATGCTGGGGAAGGAAGCCGTTTCTTTTACGGGCTGGCAGATTCCGGTAGTGACGGATTCCGCGCACACAAAGGCGCGTATTCAGTCGATTGATTCTACACGGATCATGGAGGAACTGGATAAAGGAAAGATCGTTATTGTCGCAGGATTTCAGGGTGTTGACAGCAAGGGAGATATTACCACTTTGGGTCGTGGAGGCTCGGATACATCGGCAGTTGCCATTGCTGCGGCATTAAAGGCAGAGGAGTGTCTGATCTATACGGATGTAGACGGGGTTTATACTACGGATCCCCGCCTTGTTTCTGACGCTTCCAGGCTCAAAAAAATCACTTTTGAGGAAATGCTGGAGATGGCTTCCCTCGGATCAAAGGTGTTGCAGACCCGTTCAGTCGAGTTTGCAGGGAACTTCAATGTTCCAACAAGGGTTCTGTCATCGTTGACGGACCCGTTGATTTCCCTGGAGGAAGAAGCCAATTCCGGTACATTGATTACATTTGAGGAAGATGACGAGATGGAGCATACGGTTATTTCTGGGATTGCGTTCAGCAGAGATGAAGCCAAGATCACGGTTCTGGGTGTACCTGACCGGCCTGGTATTGCCTACAAGATTCTGGGGCCGATCGCGGACGCCAATATTGAGGTGGACATGATTATTCAGAACCAGTCTTTTGACGATATAGCGGATTTTACTTTTACCGTGCCCCGGGTCGATTACGATCGCGCCATGGCGGTTCTGAACACCAGGGTCAAGGATGTGGTTGGAGCAAGGGATATCATAGGGGATACCCAGGTTTCCAAAGTGTCCGCGATCGGTGTGGGCATGCGCAGCCACGTAGGTGTGGCCTCAAAAATGTTCGAGACGCTTTACGAGGAAAGGATCAACATTCAGATGATATCGACATCGGAAATCAAGATTTCTGTTGTCATTCATGAGAAATATATGGAACTGGCAGTCAGGGCATTGCATACGGCATTCGAGCTGGAAAAACTGTAAAAATTGGGCCGGTTTTTACCGGATTTGTAAAAAGGAGAAGGTGGTGGCATACAAAACGATACTGGTTCATCTGGATCGCATGGATAGAGCTGTCAACCGCGTCCGGATTGCTATCAATCTGGCCAAGGAAGAAGACGCCTGCCTGGTCGGGCTGTCCATGGTTGGAGTGTCAACCCAGGCTTTTTATGATGCCCGGATCTATGAGAAAGATCCTGCGCTTGCATCGCATCTGGGTTTTCTTGAAGATCGTGCACGCAAATATGCGGAAGATTTTATTGAAGAAGTACATGTATCAGGACATTTTTCCTATGAGGCCCGGGTTGTTGATGGCGAGGCCAATCACGGTGTCAGCATTCAGGCCAGATATAGTGATCTGGTTGTGATTGGACGGGTCAATCTGGAGGAAGAAGCGCCCCTGGTTCAGCCGGATTTTCCGGAATTTGTCGTTATTCATGCCGGAAGGCCAGTTCTGATTATCCCGCCTGGCTATCAGAAGGAAACGGTCGGATCGAAGGTTCTGGTTGCATGGAACGCCAGTGCGGAAGCACGCCGCGCTGTTACCGATGCGATCCCGATTTTAAGGCGCGCCGAGGTTGTTGAAGTGGCCATGTTCAATGCGGACGTGGAGCCGGAAATGCGTGATCAGAATTCGGTGTCGGACTTTGCGGTTTTCCTGGCACGTCATGGTGTCAATGTGACTATTTTTGAACCGCAGCAGGCAAGGCATATTGGTCAGGCGCTTCTGGATATGGCTGAAAAAAGAGGTTCTGACCTTCTGGTTCTTGGTGGATACGGTCAGACCCGTTTCCGTCAGTTCCTTCTGGGTGGAGTAACCCGGACAATTCTCGGAGAAACCGAAGTGCCGGTGCTGATGTCGCACTGATCTGATGTCGGGTCATGGTTGATGCCGCCAGTCTTTTTTGAGTGCGCTATTTCTGGTATAATTCTTCCGGCACCACTTTGGCAGTAAAGGAAACTGTCTGTCAGATGCTGAAAAAATGTTACAGGCAGCTCCGGATGGGAAAGGTCTTTACGGACATTTAAAACTCCCGGGTCAGTCAGTGATTTCCCGTGGCCCGGCGGCCTGGTCGACCATTTTCAGGTACTGGCGAATCAGCTTGACCTTTCGCTTTTCCGGTCCGTTTCCAGTAATCGGTCCGCTTCACCAGATGGCATAAACCCGCCATCCGTCTCGCGCCATTGGTCGTGTGCCTGTAAAAGTCCTGGCGGACTGTTCAAAGTCGCTGCCAGTCGTTTTTTTTCCTGATTCCGGGACGGGAGGTGTCTTCAGGTCAGCAGTTTCTGCTGGCAGTCTGCATATCCGCCTTGTCCGGCAGGTTGATGGGTATGGATATTTTTTTAACCCAAATCCTCCCCATGGCTAGAGCCAGGGGTCTCCTTGGGAGATATTGATGAAATGTGTGGATGATTTCCGTTTGCGCCTGGGCGACAGAGAGCTGGTTCCGATCGTCATCGGAGGAATGGGTGTTGATATTTCGACACCGGCTCTTGCGCTGGAAGCGGCCCGGCTGGGTGGCATTGGGCATCTGTCGGATGCCATGATGATGGACACGGCAGATCGTTATTTCAGCACGCATTTCACGCGGGACAAGACGCGCGCCAATATGGCGAGCATGAGTAATTCTGACAAATCCGATATCCGCTTTGACCTTGGTGCTCTTGCCGAGGCAACGCGCCTGCATGTATCTTCCACCATGGAAGCCAAAATTGGCGATGGAATGGTTTTTATCAACTGCATGGAAAGACTGACCCTGAATGCGGCCCGGGAAACCATGCGGGCACGTCTGACGGCAGCACTTGACGCGGGTATTGATGGCATTACCCTTGCAGCAGGGCTCAATCATCAGTCCTTTCATCTGATACAGGACCATCCCCGTTTTCGTGATGCCAGGCTTGGCATTATTGTTTCATCAGCGCGTGCCCTGCAGATTTTTATCCGCCGTAATGCCAAGCTGGATCGTCTTCCCGATTATGTGATTGTAGAAGGGCCTCTGGCAGGCGGGCATCTGGGTTTTGGTCAGGATTGGGCGCAATATGACCTGAAGACGATTGTGTCCGAGGTTCAGGCCTATCTGCAGAATGAAGGCCTGAGTATCCCCGTGATTGCGGCAGGCGGGATTTTTACGGGATCGGATGCGGTTGACTTTCTGGAAAATGGTGCTTCCGCTGTGCAGGTTGCAACGCGCTTTACGATTGCGCGTGAAAGTGGTCTGCCGGAAGTTGCCAAGCAGGCATATCTGAATGCGAATACGGAAGATATTGAAGTCAATGTACAGTCTCCGACGGGCTATGCCATGCGGATGCTGAAGCGGTCTCCGGCCTTGAGTCAGGGAGGGCGTCCGAATTGTGAGGCTTACGGGTATTTGCTTGATAACGGCAAGTGTGAGTACATCAGTGCTTACGGGAGGATGACCAGCCGGCAGCAGAGTGAGGAGATAAGGGGTGCTGTAGGAGACAGGATCTGTCTGTGTGCGCATATGACCAATTATAACGTGTGGACATGCGGGCATTATACCTACCGTCTGAAAGAGACCACGCAGCGCCTGGAAGACGGGACCTATGTTCTTCCATCGGCCGAGCAGATTTTTATGGATTATCAGTTCAGTACCAATCAGGAAATCCGCAAGCCAGGCTGACCGGTTTTTTTCAGTCGCAGAATGTATGAAAGGCGCTGTCATAGCGCCTTTTGTCTGTTTGTCCCGACCTGTTCCGGGAGTTCAGTTATCCAGACGGATTTTCGGTAAGGCAGAATGAAAATGCCCGAAGTTTCCGGCGCATTTCCTGTTTTCATTCATGGCTCGCACCGGTCAGGTGTCCGGAACCTGGCCAGTGGCGGGCAAAAGGTTTTTTAACTGCTGCGACGCATCAGGTCGAAGAAGTCCGCGTTGGTTTTTGTCGCTCGCATTTTGTCGAGCAGGAATTCCATTGCTTCGACTTCGTCCATGTTATACAGCAGCTTTCTCAGGACCCAGACCTTCTGGAGGTTATCGGGTTTGATCAGCAGTTCTTCCCTGCGTGTTCCTGATTTGTTCAGATCAATGGAAGGATAGACCCGTTTTTCGGCGAGACGGCGTTCCAGGTGAACTTCCATGTTACCGGTACCTTTGAATTCTTCGTAGATGACGTCATCCATACGGCTGCCGGTTTCAACCAGTGCGGTTGCGATGATGGTGAGCGAACCCCCTTCTTCAATATTGCGTGCTGCTCCGAAAAAGCGCTTGGGGCGCTGTAATGCGTTTGCGTCAACCCCGCCGGTCAGGACTTTTCCGGATGCGGGAACCACGGTGTTATAGGCTCTGGCCAGGCGGGTGATGGAGTCGAGCAGTATCACGACATCCTTTTTCATTTCAACGAGTCTTTTTGCTTTTTCCAGTACCATTTCTGCAACCTGGACGTGTCGTGTTGCGGGTTCATCGAAAGTCGATGCGACGACTTCACCTCGGACAGAGCGCTGCATTTCAGTTACTTCTTCCGGACGCTCATCAATCAGGAGAACGAAGAGGGTGACTTCCGGATGGTTCGTGGTGATGGCGTGGGCAATATGCTGCAGCATGACAGTCTTGCCTGATTTGGGAGATGCAACCAGAAGGCCTCTTTGACCTTTACCGATAGGTGCGATCATGTCGATGATTCTGCCTGTGATGTTTTCGTTGGCATTGATGTCTCTTTCCAGGCGCAGAGATTCATCGGGATGCAGTGGTGTCAGGTTTTCAAAGAGAATTTTGTTTTTGGATGTCTCGGGTGATACACCGTTGACCTTGTCGACCTTGACCAGTGCAAAGTACCGCTCTCCGTCTTTCGGTGTTCTGACTTCTCCTTCAATGGAGTCGCCTGTATGCAGGTTAAAGCGCCGGATCTGGGAGGGGGAGATGTAGATGTCATCGGTGGAGGCCATGTAGCTGGCATCTGGAGAGCGGAGAAAGCCAAACCCGTCTGGCAGTACTTCCAGTGCACCTTCTCCGTAGACCTGTTCGCCGGCTTTGGCGCGTTTTTTCATGATTGCGAACATGAGTTCCTGTTTACGCATGCGGGCGACGTTGTCGATCTCAAGGCCACTGGCCATTTCCATTAGCTGGGATACATGCAGAGATTTTAGTTCTGATAAGTGCATAATTTTTGTATAAAAAGGGTCCACCAAAGTCGGTGCATGAATAAATACACAAGCGTGTGTGTGTGGTCTGGGCTGGAGTGCAATCAGATGGGAGTTTGCCAAAGCGCAGCGGGCCAGGCCGCTGCCTGCTTACAGGTTGTTGTTGATAAATTCCTGCAGTTGACTCTTGCTGAGTCCGCCTACTCTTTCCGCGACAACTTTGCCATTTTTGAAGAGGACCAGAGTCGGTATGCTTCTGATTCCGAACTGGGATGGAGTGCTCTGATTGGCGTCTACATCCATTTTGGTAATGGTGATTTTTTCACTGTATTCTGCGGCTACTTCGTCAAGAACAGGCATCAGAGCTCTGCATGGTCCGCACCAGGTAGCAAAGAAATCGACCAGAACAGGTTTATCGGATTTGAGTACAGCAGCTTCAAATGAAGCATCGGTTATATTAACAGTAAGATCAGCCATGATTTCCTCAGTGTGAAAGGGAAACAGTTTGGACACCGGTTCAGCCTGTCATTTTCAGGGGCTTGTACTGGAACCGGAGCGGAAGACTGGCACTATCGAAAACTTGCAGGGTCTGTATGCGGGTACGTTCCCGTAGGGAGGTGCACACAATTTGGCAAATAGTACAACAATTTATCGATAATGGGTTGTATAAATCTCCAGAGAAGTCCAAAAGATGTGGGCTTTGTTGCATATTTGCCATATCTGGCACAGCTATTTTACCCGGATTTTGAGTTTAAGCAATAAAGTAATGAAAACAAAAGGAATTATTTTTTTTCCTTTGCAAGCAAAGCAGAACTCATTATAACAAAAAAAAATTGCAGGGTGCGGACATCCTCCGATTTTTTTTGGGTCGTGCTGACCAGCTTTGCACGGCAGGAGAATTGTCGTTGTAAATCAATGATTTATTTGCGCGTGAATCAATTGTATGGGTCCGTCAGCATTTCGTTTGCATTCCAGGCCTTTCCGGTAGCGTCTGGTGAACTGTCGCGGCGGAATATGCTGGCCCATTTTGCAGCGCCGGATCGCGGAAAAAAAGCGGTAAAAGCACCTCTTTTTGTCAGCTCGGATATTGAAGGCGTACGAGCTGTCATTTCCGGAAAGAATGTGAGTTGAAAATATGGTTAAAAATCATATTGTTGTGATGATCAAAGAAAGCTGTTCTTTCCAGCGGCAGCACAAGCGTGCTTTCGGATCATTTGCATGGCTGGCATTTTTCGAGGTTGTGGGCATGCCGTTTGCATGCTACCCTTATTGAATCCAGGTGGCCTGCATCTCTTTGTTCAGGATGGTGCGAACAATGCTGCCTGGTGGACTGCTTGTCAACAAATTCAGATAGGGAGTTTTTATGAGTAAAGAGCTTGAAGCCGGCTGTCCCTGTGTGGAGCGTTCCTGTCCACGGCATGGTGATTGTGTTGCGTGTGAGACGCATCATAAAAAATATTCGGTTGCATCGGCCTGTCGCAGGCCAGGTGTTACGATGTCTGCCGAGCACAGAGAGCGCGTTCAGGCCAGATTGCAGGCTGCGGGGCTGATATAGGAGGCCTCGGAATCTGCAGGCGGCCTCCTGTCACGGCTGCAGCCGGTCTGCAGGGAGTGTGATCCTCGTGGTTCTGAAAAAAAGAACCCCCTGAATTTCTTCAGGGGGCTGTGTGACGGAGAAGTTTCGGGACTGTCAGTTTTCCTGCACGGGTGCTGCGCCATCAGGAACTGAGGCACTGACAGCAGGCAGGAGGGGAGCCGGTGCTGGCGCTTCCTGTGCTGGCGGGACAGTTCCCTGCCGGAGTCCTCCACCTAAAGAGCGGTACAGGTCGACTGTATTGATGAGCCGGTCGAGTCGGGCCTGGATCAGTGCCTGCTCGGCTGAAAACTGCTGCCTTTGTGCATCAAGTACTTCCAGTGAACTGGCGATGCCATTTTCAAAACGGGCCTGGGAAAGTCTGACACGTTCGGATTCGGCAGAAAGAACTGCCGCCTGTGCCTCGACCTGTACATTCAGAAGACCTCTTGCGATCAGCGCGTCTGCTGCCTCGCGAAATGCATTCTGGATGGCTCTTTCATACTGGGCAACCGCAATATTGGAGCGTGCGTGCGCCAGGTCCAGGTTGGCTATGTTTCTTCCGGCATCAAAGATCGGAAGCAGCAGTTGCGGTGTGAATGTCCATGCAGCAGATCCGGGATCAAAGAGTCCTGCCAGGGTGCTGCTGGCAGTTCCTCCAAGCGCAGTCAGGGTAATGCGCGGGAAAAAAGCGGCACGGGCAGCGCCAATATTGGCGTTGGCAGAACGCAGCTGGTTTTCGAACTGGCGGATGTCCGGTCTGTTGGCCAAAAGATCGGATGGCAGGCCAGCAGGAATATCCATGAGTATGTCTTCATCAGCAAAGTCTTTCGATGGTGGCAGATTTTCGCCTGTCGGGCCGCCGACCAGAACGGTCAGGGCGTTTTCCATTTGCGATCTCTGGCGCTCCAGTGTGGCAACTGCGACCCGGGCGTTATGCATGAGTGTTTCGCTCTGTTTGAGTTCCAGCGCGGATGAGGCACCGACTTCAAAGCGTTTTTCCATCAGCATGAAGGAGTGACTGTACGCATCAAAGCTGCTTTGCGCGAGATCCCGCTGTCTGGCAAGTGCCCGCTCGGTCAGGTAGGTCTTGCACACTTCAGAAACGAGGGAGATATGGGCGCTGCGCTGGGCTTCTTCCGTTGCGAAGTACTGATACAGTGCGGCATCTGACAGGCTGCGTACGCGTCCAAAAAAATCGATTTCAAAAGCGGCCATACTCATGCCGACCTGATAGTTGCGTTGATACTGAGATGCGTCCGGCAGGGTCAGTTCTCTCGCAGTCCGAAGGCGCGTTACATGTGCCTGGGCATCAATGTTGGGGAGACGTTCAGACCACTGGATGTCGTACTGGGCTCTCGCTTCTTCAATGCGCAATGTGGCAATGCGCAGGTCGCGGTTGTTTTCGATTGCGGCTGCGATCAAAGCCTGCAACCGCTTGTCCAGCGCAAACTCAACCCAGCCGATCTCGGATGCAGGGACATTCTGTCCTTCTGTCTGTGCGTTTTCGGGCCAGAGTTTTCCAATGGGCGCTTCAGGCCGCTGATAGACCGGTGCCATCGTGCAGGCCGTTAGCAAAGAGGCTGTCATGAGAGCAACTGTTAATGATTTGAACCTAGTCATCAGACCCTCGAAAGGAGACCCCCGGCTTTCTCCAGGGGGAGGAATTTATTAAAAGAATTTCCGGTCGCTTCGTTTTGCTGGCAAGGTTGACAGTTTCCTTTCTGAAGTGGACCGGATATCCGAGAATAGCGCAAACAGGGGCATGTGGTCAAGATTGAAGGGACCCAGGCAGGGCCCCTTGAACACGTGCACAGGGCACATCGCAAGGAACGGTTCCCCATTCCATGCGGAACAGGCTGGAGGTTCAGGCGAAGGCGCTGTATGGTACCGGATATTTTTCTTTGCAATATATGGCTTTTCCTGGTGCTGTCATTTTTCTTGTGTTATAGCATCTGCATGATATTAAACAAAAAAAATGGCTTTGTCACTTTTCGTGTGTTATAAAAATTACCGGATTCAACTGAACTGGAGCGTCACGTGTGTTTGTGTTCCAGGCTCAGGCCGGAGACTTGTCGTGTGTACCCGGGAGTCCTCCGGCTTTTTGCCATGGGGAGGCCCGTTCTGACCGGGTCAGTTACGCTTCCTGTCAGGCTTGCCCGGCGGTTTGCGGTCTGTTTGTGGACTGCCTTCTTCGTCGGGGGGCGACTGTCCAAGCAGGTGCGTGGGCTTCCAGGATATGTCGTACTGGTTCTCGGCTCTGGCGTTTGCGCTCCCTTTACGCCTGCGCCAGCTGCCCGAGAAAAAACTGCGTACAACAAAAAAGAAAATGGGAACCAGAAGAACGGAAAGTATGAGTGCCGATATCATTCCGCACATGACGCCTGTTCCGATGGCCCGTCTTGCGCCCGAGCCGGCTCCGGTTGACATGCTCAGAGGCAGGACGCCCAGCACGAAGGCCAGGGAGGTCATGATAATGGGTCTGAAGCGGAGCCGGCTCGCCTCTTTCACTGAACGCGCCAGCGTTTTGCCCTGTTCCTGGAGATCTTTTGCGAATTCAACTATCAGAATGGCATTTTTTGCTGACAGACCGATAGTGGCAATCAGCCCCACTTTGAAGTAAACGTCATTGGGCAGGCCGCGCAGGGTAACGCCAAGCAGTGCTCCGATCACTCCGAGAGGAACAACCAGCATGACGGCCAGCGGTATGGTGGTACTTTCATACAGGGCGGCAAGGCACAGAAATACGGAAAAAAGCGATAGCGTAAACAGCATGGGAGCCTGATGTCCTGCCATTTTTTCCTCAAGGGACGCCCCTGTCCATTCAAAGCCAAAACCTCTGGGCAACTGCCTTGCCAGTCTTTCCATTTCGTCCATTGCATCACCGGTGCTCAGACCGGCTGCGGGTTCACCTTCGATTCTGACAGCCGGGTAACCGTTATACCGGATCAGTTGCATGGGGCCGATTGTCCAGTCGCTTGAAGAGAACGCGGACAAGGGAACCATCGCACCATCCTTGTTACGAACAAAGATTTTACTGATGTCTTCCGGCCTGCCGCGTTCCGGAGCATCGAGCTGGACGATTACGCGTTGCAGGCGACCAAAACTGTCAAAGTCGTTTACATAGTACGATCCCAGAGCAACAGACAAGGCAGCATTGATATCAAAAAAGTTCACGCCATGCGCGTTTGCTTTTTCCCGATCGATACTGAGCTGGAGCTGGGCGGAATTTTCCATTGCCATCGGTCGGACATTTCTCAGGACCTTGCTTTGCGCAGCCATGGCAAGCAGCTGGTTGCGCGCTGCAATCAGGGCTTCGTTGCCCATTCCGGCGCGATCCTGCAGGCGGAAGGCAAAGCCGGAGGCATTTCCCAGCTCCCTGATGGCCGGCGGATTGAACGGAAAGACAATGGCATCGCGGAACTGCGAAAAGCGGGCATGTGCCCGGGCAAGGATGGCGTTTGCAGAATCGTCTGCACCTCTTTCTCCCCAGTCTTTGAGGGTAATGAATCCGAGTGCGCTGTTCTGGCCTCTTCCGGCAAAGCTGGTTCCGGAAACCAGTATGGAGTGTTCAATGCCGGGTTCGGTAAAGAGGTGATCCTGGATTTCGTCCAGAACTTCTCCTGTGCGGGTAGCAGTTGCGCCGCTGGGAAGCTGGACATTGATGAAAAGGTAGCCCTGGTCCTCATTTGGTAAAAAGGATGTCGGCAGTCTCCAGTACATAAAGGCGCAGATAAGGCAAATGAGCAGATAAAGGAGCATGTGGCGACCGCTGCGTCCCAGCATTCTGACAACCCGACGTTCGTAGGAGACCGTTGCGCGGTTGAAGCTCCTGTTAAACCAGGCAAGAGGTCCTTTTCTTTTTCCGTGATGACCGGCTTCAACAGGTTTGAGGATCGTTGCGCATAAAGCGGGGGTGAGCGACAGGGCAAGAAAAGCGGAAAAGGAAATGGATGCAATCATTGAAAGCGAAAACTGCATGTAGATTTTGCCTACGGCACCCGCAAAAAAAGCCATCGGCAGGAATACGCTTGCGATAATCACGGTAATGGCGACGATTGCGCCCTGGATCTGTCCCATCGCCTTGAAAGTGGCGTCCCTGGGAGACAGGCCTTCTTCGGACATGATCCGCTCGACATTTTCTACTACGATAATGGCATCATCAATCAGGATTCCGATGGACAGAACCATGCCGAACATGGTGAGTATGTTGATCGAAAATCCTGTCGCCTTCATGATGATGAAGGTTCCCATCAGCGAGACGGGTACGGTAATGGTGGGAATGATGGTATAGCGGAAGTTCTGGAAAAAGAGATACATTACCAGAAAGACCAGAAGGACGCCTTCAAACAGGGTTTTTATGACGCCAATGATGGAGACGTTTACGAATTTGGAAGTGTCATTCTGGATGCTGTATACGACGCCATCCGGGAAGTATTCGGAAAGTTCGGCCATTTTTTCGCGAACGGCAGCCATGGTTGCCATGGTATTGGCATCAGCTGTTGGCATGATGCCAAAGCCGCCATTGGGGGTGCCGTCCACTTTGGAAAAGATTTCGTAGCGCTGTGCACCCAGTTCCACCCGACCAACATCCCTGATCCGGACTGTTGATCCATCCGGGTTCGCGTGCAGGACGATATCTTCAAATTCCTCGGCTGTCTGCAGCTGTCCGCGGACGGTGATATTGGCAAAGATGGGTTCTCTGCCCGTATTGGGCATTCCGGCAAGTTGCCCGGAAGTGACCACTGCGTTCTGTCCGCGAATGGCTACGCTGACATCTTCCGGTGTCAGATTGAATCCGGTCAGTTTGACAGGGTCAAGCCAGATGCGCATGGCTTTTTCGGAGCCAAAAAGCTGGATATCACCAACGCCGGGAATACGTTTGATTTCGTTGATGACGTTACGGGACAGGTAGTCTCCGAGCTCGAAAAAGGACATGCGTCCGTCGGTCGAAGTAATGGCGACAACGGCCAGATAGTTGCTTCGCGCCTTGTTGGTGAGTACACCTTGCTGCATGACCTGTTGCGGAAGGCGTGATTCAATGCGTTTGATTCTGTTCTGGACGTCAACTGCAGCCAGTTCAACACTGGTATCCGTTGTAAAGGACAGGGTGATTCTTGCCTCGCCATTGCTCTGGCTTTCGGACTCCATGTATAAAAGTCCGGTCGCCCCGTTCATTTCTTCTTCGATGAGCTGGGTGACGCTGTCCTCCACAACTTTGGCAGTGGCACCGGGGAAGGTTGCTGTGACGGTGATTTGTGGTGGAGCGATATTGGGGTATTGGGCAACAGGCAGATTCAGAATCGACAGGATACCACCTCCAAGGATAAAGATGGAGATGACCCAGGCAAAAACGGGACGGTCGATAAAAAATTGTGCCATAGGAGTGTGCCCTCGTTACTCGGTTTGCGTCACTGTTTCCGGTGGCGGGGAGGAAGTGTCTGCAGGTGGTGCAATTCCGGCAGTTTCCGTATGATTCTGTTTCTTTGGCTCCAGGTTGGTTTTCTGATCTTCTGCGTCCTCCTTTGCGACGGTTTCTTTTTCGTCATCCGCAATGACTTTATTTTCAGGTTGCCCCTGTTCAGTCAGGCTGACGGTTTTTTCTTCTGCATTCGGCAACTGCTCTGTTTTTGCCCCGGCGTCATCTGCAGATTCCGGCGTGGCTGCATCTGTGTGGGTCTTTTCCTCCACGGTTGCCTTGTCGGCTTCGTCAGATGTTGTATCTGCCGTATCCGCGCCGGGTTTTACATCGGGCAGGGTTCTGTCCGTTTCCCATGGGGCTGGCATAACAGGTACGCCATGTCTGACTCTTTGCAGGCCTTCTACAATTACTTTGTCGCCGGCCCTCAGTCCCTCCAGTATGACCCAGCGGTTTTTATGGGAAGCGCCTGTTTTTACCCTGCGGAATTCAGTGACATTGTTGCTGTTGATGATAAAGACGTTGGAGCCTTCTGCTGAACGGATTACAGCCTGTTGAGGAACAGTGATGGCATTTTCATTGACTGCACTTTCTATCTGCCCTCTGACGAATGTACCGGGCAGAAGCAGGCCATCGGGATTGGGAAGGCGTGCGCGAATGGAGATTTCGCCGGTGGAAGGGTCTACGGTGATGTCAGAAAACAGCAGGGTGGCGGGGTGTGCGTATGGCGTGCCATCTTCCATGGTTACCGTGATCCTGATCCCTTCTTCCGAGGCATCCTGCAGGACGCCCTGTTTGATGGCCATGCGCAGGCGGAGTAATTCAGAGCTTGACTGGGTAAGGTTGAGGTAGATGGGGTCGATCTGCTGGATGTTTGCCAGGAGGGTGACTTCTCCCTGGCCAACGAGGGCACCTTCAGTGACAAAGGCGCGTCCAATCCGTCCGGAAATGGGAGCCAAAACGGTAGCATATTCCAGGTCCAGTTTTGCGTTGACCAGTTGTGCATTTGCCGAGACGACATCAGCGGATGCCTGTCTTTGCGCTGCTCTGGCCTCGTCAAATTCCTGTTTGCTGATGGCATTGATTTCAACCAGCGGGATGTAGCGCCTGAACCTGATGTCAGCCTGGGTGAAGTTGGCCTTTGCCCGTGCGAGTGCGGCTTCCGCATTTTTGACAGAGGCCTGATAGCTTCGCGGATCAATGATAAAAAGCGTGTCTCCTTTTGTGACGTCGCTGCCTTCTTCAAAGAGTCTTCTCTCCAGTACGCCGGCAACGCGCGCTCTGACATCTGCATTACGATAGGATTCCAGGCGTCCGGACAGAACGCTGATGACCGGTATTTCTTCGGATTGAATGGTGACGTATGCAACCTGGGGTGCCTGGCTTGCCTGCTGTGGCTGTTCCTTGCAGCCAAAGAGCAGAATGAGGGCAAGAGGGTATGCCAGCAGAATAGAAAGTTGCCTGAACAGTTTCATAAATCATCCGCAGGAAAACTCCCTCCCTTATGGTGGGGGGGAGGAATTGCGGTCAATCACCATAATGTCGTGTTGTTGAATGCGGTCTGCACACGGTACCGGATGTGTCAGCCGCAGCTATCCTTTTCTTTTTGCGGGCGTCCTCGTTACGCGCTCTGTCGCGAGTTCATGCTTTGACAATGCTGCCAGGCTCTGACCGTTTCCGGTCGTGGGTAACTGACATGTCCGCTAAAAAGTCTGTGCAACAGTTTAACTCTTTTTCAGGGAAATGGGGCAAGAAAAGTGGATCAGGTTCTGAAAAATATCGCGAATTTGTGTTGACACTGTCAAATGTCAGCTCTGGTCCGGTTGTTGACCTGAACTGAATTGTTCTTCGGCAAAGGCCGGTTGTTTTGCGGTGATTTTACTCAAAGCAGATGATGTCGGGCAAAGCAGGAAGAAAAGACAGCAAAAAAGTGGTATTTTGCGGGTAAAAAAATAAAGGCGCTGCCTGAAGTCTGCAGCGCCTTGCCGGAAAAGCCGGTACATCTGTTTACGCAGGGAATCAGGGGCTCTGTCGCAGCTTTGCGATCATTTGTTCGAGTTTGACGGTATCGGCGCAGAAAAGCCGGATGCCTTCGGAGAGCTTTTCCGTGCCCATGGCATCTTCGTTGAGCATGTAGCGAAACGCTTTTTCGTCAACAGCCATTTTTTCAACAGGGTCCTTTGCTGCCGTTTCCGGACTCAGTCTGGGGGTAATGACAGCGCTGGATTCAGTAAGTTTCTGGAGCAGTTCCGGACTGATTGTCAGGAGATCGCAGCCTGCCAGTTCCGTGATCTGGGATGTATTGCGAAAGCTCGCGCCCATGACTTCTGTTTTGTAGCCGAATTTTCTGTAGTAGTTGTAAATGCGTCTGACGGACTGTACGCCCGGGTCGTTTTCGCCGGTATATTCCGTTCCGGTTGATTTTTTATACCAGTCGTAGATCCGGCCAACGAAGGGGGAAATCAGCTGCACACCGGCTTCGGCGCAGGCAATGGCCTGTGGCATGGAAAAAAGCAGTGTCATGTTGCAGCGGATGCCTTCTTTTTCCAGGACGCGTGCTGCTTCAATTCCTTCCCAGGTAGAGGCGATTTTGATCAGTACTCTTTCCCTGTCGATTCCGGCAGCTTCATAAAGTGTGATCAGTTCCCGTCCTTTTCTGACGCTTCCTTCGGTATCAAATGACAGACGGGCATCGGTTTCAGTTGAAACCCGTCCGGGTACGATTTTCAGGATTTCGCAGCCGAAGGAAACCAGCAGCCGGTCAATGATTTCTTCAGTGGATTTTTCGCGGTTGTCGCGCACGGTCTTTTCCAGCAGGGAGGCGTAAGCATCTTTCTGGACCGCCTTGACAATGAGGGACGGGTTGGTTGTCGAGTCCTGTGGTGTATAGCTTTGGATCGACTGAAAGTCTCCGGTATCGGCTACAACGGTGGTGTACTGTCTGAGCTGTTCAAGTTGGTTCATAAGGTCTCCTCAAGGAATCCCCTTCCCTTTGGCAGAGGGGAGAAAATGCGTCAATCTGACGGTGTCAATAGCCTCGCCTGATGATCCGGACAGGCTTGTGGTATCATCAATGCCGCTGACTGTGGCATTGGAAAATCACTTTGACTCCTGCACATAAAAAGAATTTTTGTGTACCTTTGCGCTTGCTGTGTGACGCAGGGACTTTCGCGATTTCGCCTGTCTGAAGCCCCAAAAAAGGTCTCAACGCCGCTCATGCGATTTTGGAAAAACAGGGGTATCAGATAGTGCTCGCAGATTCTCTACTCTATATGACTGTCGGCAAATTGTGCAAGTTTTTTTTGATATTTTTTGACGCAGAGGAATTCCATATCCATTTCAGGTTCTGTTGCGCTCAATTTTTTGCTGCCTTGGGACTGGAATTCGGGCGTGTCTTACGATAACCTGGTGAAATCCTGTTTTTTTCCGATTAAAGGGCCTGACGGTGACATGGCTTCCTTCTCGCAGACGATCTGAATACCGACAGGTTGCTGTATCAGCGATTTTTTGTTTACATTGGTGCTCTGATTGCTTGCAATAAGGTCACAAATGTCTGGTCCTGGTTTTTGTCGTCAGGCGCACAAGCCCCGGTCTTCAGGCCTGAGAGGAGCCGGCCTTTGCAAGGATGGTGGTGATTGAACCTGAGAAGGAAAAACCGATCTTAAAAAACCAGAGAAAACAGCGAGTAAACGGATTCTGGAAAAGTTCAGGCATGCAAAAGCGATATGCCGGGTACGCACATTGTTCGAAGTAATGGATATACAGCGTTTTGCAAATATTACCAGGAAACATTGAACGGGCCCTGAAATTTTATTCAGATCAGCAGAGGTCTCCATGCGTAAATCAAATGTTCTTGATGCCTTATTGCGAAGCAATGATGGTTACATTAAAACATCGGACGCGGTTCGCGCCGGGGTTTCCAGAGCCTGTTTCGGAGAGTATGTCCGCACTCGCGGGCTGGATCGTGTCGCGCAAGGATTGTATAGGGCAGGTGATGCGTGGGACGATGGCAGGTACGTCATTCAGACCCGTTATCCGGAAGCCGTGTTTTCACATGAAACCGCCGCCTATCTGTTAGGACTGGCAGGTAGAGAGCCTGGCCAGTACTCCGTAACTTTAAAGTCGGGAGCAAATGCAACCAGATTAACAAAAGATGGTGTCAAGGTCTATAAAGTGAGGCCTGAACTCTTTGGCGAAGGAATCATCCCGGTAAAATCTCCTGTTGGACGTGAACTTCGAGCCTATAACGCAGAGCGCACAATTTGCGATCTGGTGCGAAGCAGGAGCAATATCGAAATTCAATGTTTCCAGACAGCTATCCGTGAATATATCCGGCTCAAGGAAAAAAACATTCCACTTTTAATCCGTTATGCCAGATATTTTTCTGTCGAAAAAAGGATCAGGCAATATCTTGAAGTGCTTCTTCCATGATACAGGCGTCAAAACTGCTCATGATGCTGGCTCGCCAGAAAGCCGGGGGCAATAGTGCGAAAATACAGATTCTCATCAGATACTGCGGTTGGAGCATCTGCCACAGTATGCCTGTTTCCCGGCTTTCCAGAAATTATTATCATCAGATGGCAGATTCGCCGATTTTCAGATCTTCCCACAAAACATTGTGTAAATTTAAAACCATCGTAATGAGCGATTTAATGCTGTTCTTTTCCGTCTTTGGGACGGTCTTCAGGTAGCTGCGCAATTGGCGATGGGCATGACGGTTTGGCTTGAAATCATGCCTGAAGTGCGCAATCATCTCTTCCAGCAGAATTGCCCAGAGTTGCATGAAATCAGATATTCCCAGTTCTATTGCCAGGGTTGTCAGCAGTACCCTGTCTTTTTCATCCTGCAGGAAAATACCCTCAAGGCTGGTACTGTCAGACAGCGATGCTGAATTGAAACGCATGAGTATATTGCCAAGCAATCCGTGCAGGGTCTCATCCTGTACTGAAATCGACATGGCGGTGAATTCGGACTGGTATGCAACGTCGTCAGCAGGTGCCCGTCGGGACCGGGTGGTTTTCTTCTCACCAGGAGTCCTGGTTTTTCTGGCTTTCGCAGGTGCACCAGTCACTGAAAACATTACCGGGTAATCCATTTCGGCGTCTTCTGAAAGCATCGCGTCGATTACCATCCGGGGGGCCATTCGTGAACCCATCACACCTGCAATTTCTTCTGTGGGATATCCCCCCCAGCCTGCTGCCATCATTTGTTCAATCTGCAAAAGGTCGGGAAGTTGTGTTGTCCTGTCCTTTTCCTCTCGCATGTGTACCAAAAAGAGACTGGTCCCGTCGCTGACAAGCTGATACTGCAGAGCAATCCGGATTCTGTCACTGGCGCTTGCTGCCAGAGACATTTCCTTTGCAGCACCCAGTCTGCTTATTACAGAGTCCGAAGATTCTGACACCGGACCCGCTGAAAGCACGTGCTCCCTGCCGTCAACAGTGCAGACGAACTCTGGTGACTGTGGAGGAGCTTCACTGAACCGGGCAAAGACATGTACGGTTTCACCACTGTATATGGCAGAGGGCAATCTGGATTGCCATAACGGCTGCGCTCCCCATCCAGGCTGCAGATTTTTTGCATTGCTTGAGCGAAGGCGCTGTACCATGCGCGACACAACTGCAGACATATCTTCATCTGGCAGAACAAATTCACATGCCCCCCCTGTTTTTTCAGCCATTTCGCGTAACAGGCTCTCAACAGGGGCGCGTCCGACACCAATGGCAAAAATGCGATGTCCGGATGCGGCGCTTTCCCGGACAATCCTGTCAACATCCCATACATCTCCATCAGTTATCAGTAAAACGCATGGTGCGATACCCGGTTTGTCTGGAATGGCAATATCACGAAAAGTGGAAACCAGTGCACGATGCATCTCCGTTCCTCCCATATTGGCCCAGATGGAGGAAATTTCCCTGGATGTGAGTGCCATGTTTTCAGAAGATGAAACACGCATTCTCTTTGTATGGTGCCTTACATCACTTCCAAACTGGCTCAGGGATATGACGTCCTCTGATTCCAGCATGGAAAGAAGGTGAGAGAGTGCATTTTTCGCCGAGCTGATCCGTTCACCGTCCATGGAACCGGAACAGTCCACCAGAATCTTCAGGCACAGTGGCTCCTTTTGTTCATCCCTGAAGCTGGGGCAGAAACTGGCAAGAAGCATGATATTGTCCCCGTCAGGTGCTGATGTGGCAAAAGAGATGCCTTTCAGTCCATCCAGATTCAGGACGAAATCACGATCCAGTACAGCGCCATCCTCCAGGAGAACCGTTTTGCCCGTTTCCGTATTCCGGATTGCGATGCGATGGCTGGGAGAACTGATGTCTGCCTGCGCGACACTCCCTGAAATATCCAGCGTCAGGCTGAACGGATAGGATACAAGCAGGTTTGTCTGAACCGCCTCATGCGCGGCCAGACCTCCCTGGCTGTGTGCACTGCCATAACGGGGAGCAATAACAGTCGGAAT
>Ga0099364_10001067_pt1 | contig 45833 bp, 47 predicted proteins | sample TergutTh196P3_FD_73070 | JGI IMG/M metagenome (GOLD analysis project Ga0099364, IMG submission 73070) | Microcerotermes parvus P3 segment gut microbial communities from Pointe-Noire, Republic of the Congo - Th196 P3 | ecosystem: Host-associated > Arthropoda: Insects > Digestive system > Gut ...
GGGAGGTGTCTGATAGCTATTATGGAGAACTTCCAGCAGGCGGACGGCAGCATAATTATTCCTCGCGCTCTGCGTCCATACGTCGGAGGAATGGATAACATCAGCGCGGCAAATACGGCGGGGTGATCCTATGGCGTCGATTCTGAGGATTACAGGACTTGACGCCGGATTTGTAAAAGCGGCGATGGTCATAGCGGCCGTCGTCGTAGCGTGCTTTTTCACACAGAGATTTTTCAAGCGCGATCTCGAACGCGACCAGTATTATTACCTGAGGGACATAAGCCTTATTGCGGCTTGGGCCCTTTGCGGGATATGGACTCAAAGCGGGCCGATGAAACTGATGATTACAGCCGGGGTCATAGCCGGACTCATTGGATTCTGTCAGAAGGTCGTTAAAAATTGGGACCTTCGTTTTTGCTATCTCGCCATCGGCCTCGGCGTTGCCATCCTTGGGCCGCGCATAACGTTCATCGGCCGTCCCGACGGTGAATTTACATATCTTCCGAGTTTTGCCACGATATTTATCCTGAGCACACTGTGGGTTGGCTTTTTCCCGATACTCTTCCAGGAACTGGACGAGATACCGGGAATGGGCGGCGGTCTCATACTTGTGGGCTGGTTATCAATGACGCTGGTGACGGCTATTTCAAGCAAGGGGCCGTCCGATGCGCTGATGATGTCGATATGCGGCCTTGCCCTGATTATTGTGTTCTGGACGAGGCACGTCAACGTGTACCGCAGATTGGGGGCGCCTCTTTCCGCGATGTGGGGAACCCTTTTGGCTGGAACGTCAATGCTGGGGGCAAGCAAAGGCGTGGCGTTTGCCACTGTGATGGTACTGCCGTTGGGCCTGTTTGCCATCCCGATAGTAGAAACCTCACTGAGCGTCCTGTCCGCTGCGTTTCTGCCAAAACCGCTGGGTAATATGCTATTTTACAGAAAGCTTGTGAGAAGCGGCATCGATCATCCCGTGGCAGTTTATATTGTGACGGCGGTATGCGGTTTGAGTGGTCTGTCACTGGCGCTTCTGCAGATGAGAGTGCTGAATCCAATGTCCCTACTTGCCTCCGTCTCCATGATCTGCCTGGGATTTTATATCGCTTTTTACAGAACCAAAGGCAGGGACGACAATATATCTTCAAAACGTCCCTCGCTGTGGGGAATAACCGTGGACAACTTCTCGCTTGACTACGCGCTGGGAAGAGTATTGGGCTGGATTACATACGGGAGCCTGCCGCAGATGATCGTGACCCCTGACGCTCTGGCGAGCCTCCGCAGCAGGAGAGACGTCAAATACAGCCGTATCGTGGACAACGCCGGGTTGGTGCTTCCGGACGGGACGGGCCTTGTGTGGGCGCTCCGTTTCCTGGGGTTCACGGTTCAGGAGCAGATTCCCGGCGTTGACTTTGCCGACAATTTATGCAGAATAGCCGCCGGACACGGATTATCGTTCTATTTCTTTGGAGGCAGGCCGGGAGTAGCTGTAAGAGCCGCCGATCGGATGCGTAAAAAATACCCGGGCTTAAAAGTAAACGGGGCAAGAAGCGGTTACTTCAAGCGGGAGGAAAACGACGAAATCTGCAGAGAGATTCGCGAATCCGGAGCGCAGATACTGCTGGTGGGATTCGGCGTGCCGAAACAGGAGTATTGGCTCGCCGATAACTTAGGCCAATTGGGAGGTATCGTCGGAATGGGAGTGGGCGGCAGTTTCGACGTAATGTCGGGACGACTCAAAAGAGCTCCTGTCGTGTGGCGAAGGCTTCACCTCGAATGGCTTTACAGAACTTTTCAGGAACCGTATCGCTGGCGGCGGATAATAAAGCTGCCTGTATTTGTCCTGTTCGTGCTCTTGAAACGAATAGGGCTGGATTTTTGGCGGGCACACACATAGAATTTATAGAAACTTATCGAAGAAGAGGTGTTTTTTCATGAAGATGGATAAGATGCTTAAACAGGTTCAGAAGATGCAGGCGCAGATGACCCTTGTTCAGGAGTCTTTGGCTGATGAAATTGTCGAAGGGGCGAGCGGAGGAGGTATGGTTGTCGCTAAAGCTAACGGGCATGGGGATATCGTCTCCATAACTATATCGAAGGAAGTGGTTGATCCGGAGGATATCGAGATGCTGGAGGATCTTGTCCTGTCGGCTGTGAGGGAATCCATCCGGCTGTCGAAAGAACTAGCCGAGAAGCGTATGGGGAGTCTCACGGGCGGCTTCAACATACCGGGCATGTTTTAGTTGAATCTCCCCGGTTCTCTCGAACGCCTGATCAATCTGTTCGGTAAATTTCCCGGCGTTGGGGAAAAAACCGCGCGCCGTATGGTATTCTTCATGCTGAGCCAGGATTCGGAGTGGGCAAAATCGATTGCCCGAACCATAACGGAAGTGATGGAACAGGTGACGTCATGCAGAGAGTGCGGGGCTGTCACGACTGAGGATATATGCCGGATATGCTCCGATTCCACTCGTGACAGATGCAGAATATGTGTAGTTGAAACACAGGAAGATTGCGTAGCTATGGAGCAGTCGGGGATATACAATGGTCTTTATCATGTACTCGGGGGCAAATGTTCTCCCCTGGATGACCAGGAGATCCCCAAGGCCAGCATGGAGCTGCTGAGAAGGCGCATATTCGAGCTTCGTGCCGGAGAGATAATTCTTGCGCTCGACCCCAGGATAGAGGGGGACTTAACAGCCTTTGCGATACAAGAGGCGCTGATGGATACGGGAGTGAAAATTTCGCGGCTCGCGTACGGCTTACCGGTAGGCGGCAGCATAGGGTACGCGGACAGAGCCACGCTGCATGTTGCTCTCGAATCGAGAAGGGAGATGGAAAAAGAGGAATACTGAGGAACCGCTGAGTCAAAATTTTCCGAAAATTCATAAGAGAATTTTTAAGAGAGGAGAGATTTATTTGAGTGAAAGCGGAATTTACGGCATAATGAAAATGATTCTGAGATTTTTGATGACCATTGTTTTCGGAGTCGCCGGATATCAGCTCGCCCAATTCTCACTCGGTATTCATGTCAGTTGGCTCAGACACAATTCGTATCCGCTTGCCTGGACAATTTTTTCGGTAATGCTTTTCGCGTCGTGCGGCTTCCTTGCAACCCACATCATTTGGTGGATGCTCAAAAAAACGGGAAAACTTTTTGAGAATATGCTGCAAAACGTATCTGTTCCCGACATAGTTGTTGCCATTACCGGACTGATGCTGAGCCTTCTGCTTGCCAACCTGGTTGCAATACCGTTCATATTCATCAATATTCCCGGCGTCGGATTTTACATCGCTATTGCCCTCAATATTTTATTCGCCGGGGTCGGCGTTACGGCCTTTCTTAAACGAAGGGACGACGTCTGGGCGACCATCACGCACATCTTTGGCAGGGGAGCCCGCTTCGCGGGTAAGCGCGGGAAGGACGCCGCTCCGCAAAATTTGACGATCTCCGACCTCATGTATCAAATGCCTCACGAACAAACGGCCGGCGGAAAGAAGGTCCTCGACACGAGCGCCCTTATTGACGGGCGGATAATGGATATAGCCAGTACCGGATTCCTGGAAGGAATCCTCATACTGCCGAGATTTGTGCTGACTGAACTGCAAGGAGTGGCCGATTCGTCGGACCCCGCCAGGCGGGCGAGAGGCAGGAAAGGGCTGAATGTCGTATCGGATCTTCAAAAATTAAGGACGATGACCGTGAACATCGTCGATATAACCATGAAAGATCTCAAGCGAGACAAGGTTGACGAGGCTCTTGTCGAACTATGTAAAAGGCTGGATGCCAAAATTCTGACCACTGATTACAACCTGAATCAGATAGCCCGGATAGACGGCGTACGCGTGCTCAACGTGAACGATCTCGCTAACTCCCTAAAACCCCAATTCCTTCCGGGCGACATGGTAAAGATAGACGTCATACGTCCCGGCAAGGAGGCCGGACAGGGTATAGGCTATCTTGAGGACGGCACGATGCTGGTTGTCGAAGACGGGGAAAGTGCTATAGGGACTACCTCGGATATCGTGATAACCTCTATGCTTCAGACCTCAGCGGGCAGGATGGTATTCGGTAAGCTTAAAAGATGAGCGAGCGCGGAAGCTGGTCATTTATTCTGGTCGCGGCGGGTACGGGAAGCCGCGTCGGAGGGATGCCGAAGCAGTTCAGGAAACTTGGGCCTGAGCCCATGTGGATGTGGAGTGCCAATACCGCGGAAGAACTTTTTTTGCGGGGGATTATCGATGAGTTGATTGTGGTTTTCCCCCGCGGTTACGATTTTGCAGAGACAAAAGATAAATTCAAGGTTCCTGCCCGGTTCACAGTGGGAGGGCATACCAGGACCGAGTCGGTTTTAAACGCGTTAAGGGAGGCCAGGGCTGATTTCGTAATGATTCATGACGCGGCTCGCCCGTTTGTATCTGCGGAATTATGCGAGGAGCTTGTTCAAATCGTTTCGAGCGAACCGGAATCCGGCGCGATTCCTCTGCTTGAGTCGGTCGACTCTCTGAAAATAGTTGACTCAAACATAAGCGCGCTGCCCAGGGATAAAATTTTTCGCACGCAGACCCCTCAGGCATTCCTAAGAGCTCCTATCGCGGAAATATTGGCCTCCAGCCGCGTTGGGGCGACCGATGAGGCGACCTTGTGGACTGGCGCCGGAAAAAAACTGTTCCACGTGCGCGGGAGCGAAAAGAATTTCAAAATAACGACTGATTTTGACTGGATGACGGCGAATGCTCTGGTAGAAGCCGGACGTATATTAAGGGTGGGAATGGGATACGACATTCATGAGCTGGTACCCGGGCGAAAATTGATATTGGGCGGGGTTGAATTGAGTTCCGCTCTCGGACTGCTGGGACACTCGGACGCCGACATAATATGTCACGCGGTATCGGACGCCCTGCTGGGGGCGGCCGGCGAAGGCGACATTGGCACCATGTTCCCGGCATCGGACGCGCGGTATAAAGACGCAGACAGTACGCTTTTACTGAAAGACGTCATAGAACTTGTGGCCTCAAAAGGCTGGCGTGTGGTAAACGTGGACGTCACGCTCGCGGCCCAAATTCCGAAGCTTGGCAATAGGATCGGCAATATTACGCACAGTTTAAAGGGATTATTTACCTCGAATTGCCCATACGCCCAAGTCAATATCAAAGTAAAATCAGGTGAACAAATCGGCAGTGTCGGGCGCGCCGAATGTATGGAGTGCTACGCCGTAGCTCACATCGAAAAATACGATCAATAAAAGGAGGCACACGATCTTGAAAAAATTTTTATTGTCGTTCGCAATCACTCTGATGATCGCGGCGTTACCGACGGAGAAAGCACTGGCACAGATTCCCTCTACATATATTTTCGAAGGGGAAACGATAATCTGGAAAATAAAGGACGTACCGGCAGGAAGATTTCCGATTGCATGCGCTGTGGATATACATACGCTGTGCGAGAAGTTCAACGGGATGTATGAGGCAGGATTCAAACTGGTGGACCTGAATGTAAATAAATCCGACGACGGCCAGTGGTCGGTTTTCGTTGGGAAAAGCGTGCTGTTCACGGTCTCCGGGGAACATGCGAAATTATCGAATCAGGCTCCCGAGAAAATTGCCCTCAATTTGATGTCCCGGATATATGAGGCTCTGGGGAAACAAAACGCGGAAGCGCTGACCTCTGAATATCAGATAGGCGGGAAATATAATACCTCGGGTCTCGTATCATGGTTCGGCGGAAAATTCATAGGCAGAAATTTCGCGAACGGCGAACGATTTACCGCGACGCATCTAGCCGCCGCATCAAGAACCCTGCCGTTCGGAACTCTCGTAAAGGTGACGGTTCCATCGGGAAAATACGTGGTCGTGAGGATAACTGACAGATTTCGGGGGCATAGGAATCGCGTGCTCGATCTTTCGGAAGCTGCCGCCGAGCTCCTTGAAATCAGGGGAGGGCGCGTACCGATGGTTAATATCGAAGTACTCGGAAGATTGGATAAGATTGGGGGAAAATGACGGAGAGCCGCAATAAAGCGGCTCATTATTAATCGAACAGGGGGGGAATTTATTGAATAAATTTGAGGACTACAAGGGTTTCACATTCGACGACGTCCTGCTTGTGCCGGGATACAGCGAGGTAATTCCTTCACAGGTAGACACGTCGTCCTACTTTACAAACAATATCAAGCTGCATGCACCGATTTGCAGCGCGGCTATGGACACGGTCACGGAGGCGAGGCTGGCCATTGCTTTAGCGAGAGAAGGCGGTATTGGGATTTTGCATCGAAATATGACGCTCAAACAACAGGTGGCTGAAGCTGACAAGGTGAAACGTTCCGAGAGCGGGGTCATAGTGGACCCGTTTTATCTGCATCCAAACGACAAGGTACAGAGCGCGTTGGACGTGATGGCGCATTATCATATCTCCGGCGTACCAATAGTAGATAAGAACATCCGGCTTGTGGGAATAATAACGAACAGGGATCTGAGGTTTGTTACAGACTACGAACAGCCTATAGATAACGTGATGACGAAGGAAAATATTTTGACCGCTCCGATAGGCACAGACCTCGAAAGCGCCAAAAAAATTCTGAATTCGCGCAAAGTGGAGAAACTTCCAATCGTGGACTCGGACGGCAAACTGAAAGGACTCATAACCATCAAGGATATTCAAAAGGCTAAGGATTTTCCCAACGCCACCAAGGATTCCAAGGGAAGGCTTTGTGTGGGAGCGGCAGTCGGAACTGGCGGAGACGGCATAGAGCGGGCGGAAGTTATGGTGGATGCCGGAGTCGATGTGATAGTTGTGGATACGGCTCACGGCCACTCGAAAGCCGTTTTGGATACGATAAATACGCTTCGCAGAAAATTTCCGGACATTCAACTCATCGGCGGCAACATCGCGACTAAAGAGGCGGCGGACGCCATGATAGACGCAGGGGTCGACGCGGTTAAAGTCGGTATTGGCCCGGGTTCCATCTGCACGACGCGAATAATAGCCGGCATAGGTATTCCGCAAGTTGCCGCGATAATGAAAATAGCGCCTGCGGTGCATGATAGAAATTGCAGGCTGATAGCCGACGGAGGCATCAGATATTCCGGAGATATAGTGAAGGCTCTTGCGGCGGGAGCCGACAGCGTTATGATAGGTTCCCTCTTCGCTGGTACGGAAGAGAGCCCCGGAGAAGCCGTCATTTATAGAGGGAGATCGTTCAAAAGTTACAGAGGCATGGGGTCTCTGGGGGCGATGAAGGACGGAACGAGCAAGGACAGATACTTTCAGGATGGTATTCCTGATACCAAGCTCGTCCCGGAGGGCATCGAGGGGCTTGTCCCGCATAAGGGCTCGCTGTCGGGTATTGTTTATCAAATGATGGGCGGCGTTCGCTCCGGCATGGGCTACGTCGGAGCCGCAAATATGAAGCAGCTTCACGATAACGCCCGTTTCATAGAGGTATCTGCGGCGTCAATGAAAGAAAGCCATCCCCACGATGTTGTGATAACGAAGGAGGCTCCGAATTACGCAGTAGAATAAATCGCCGTTTTAATATATAATCTTAAAAATTTTAAAGGGAGGGAGATGCCGATGGCTGTACTTAGTCTGCCCCAACGTGATCGGATGATCATGTACAATTGCATTGATCTCCTTCCTGACCTTGAATGTGATGTTTTTTCCTATGAAGTCAATTTTACGGTGATCGAAGAATCTTTCATATCGGGTATTGATGATTGGTGGCCGGGTTTTGTAGCGGATATGTGCCTGTGATTGTGTTTTGAGCATTAGATGATATAATGCTTTTCAATCTGCACGGAACTTTTGTGAAGAGTGGGTTTTCCCACTCTTTGTTTTTTAGTATGTTTCCGTGTCATGTAACGGTGGATGGTTAACATGACGTTGAAATCGGCGAACCTGAAAAAGAATATTTCTCTCATTGTGGATGAGGCCGGTTATGAGTGTGTCGGTGTGGATTTAATATCAAACCCCGGAAGATCGGTATTGCGAATATTCATCGACTCCCCCGAGGGGATTATTCATAAGGACTGCGAGCGAGTGTCACGTTCCGTATCGGAATATATCGACCGCGCTGAGAGCGAGGGGACTAAATTATTTAATGGTAAATATTTCATTGAAGTCAGCTCTCCCGGCATTGAGCGTCCGCTTTATACGGAGGAACACTACGCCAGGTTCGTCGGCGGCAAGGTCGGCCTGCGCGTCCGTGGGCGCGGCAAATTGCGCGGCACGATACTGTCGTGTGAAAAAGGCGTCATAACGCTGCGCTCGGAGGATGGCGAGGAAGTAGAATTAAAATTTGAGGATATTACCAAGGGTAATATTATATTCTGAGACCGTTTTCCAAATTTTGAGGAGGGAATTCAATGCAGCTCGGAAAGGATTTCATAAAGGCTCTAAAACAGATCGAGACTGAGAAGGGCCTGCCGATAGATATCATAGCGTCGAGTCTGGAGGCGGCTATGGCTTCCGCCTATAAAAAATATAAAAACGGCAGTCAGGTTGTGGAGGTTCATCTCAGTCTGGCTAACGGTGAAATCGCCCTTTCCGAAAAATACCAGATTGTCGAGGAAGTGACGAATCCGGACTCGGAATGGACAGTGAACCAGGCTCGGGAACAGGGGCACGGGGATCTCGAAGTCGGCGACTTTGCGTACGTGGAGGTCAACCCCGAAAACTTCGGGCGCATCGCCGCTCAAACGGCAAGGCAGGTAATCATACAGCGTCTTAAAGACGCGGAACGCCAGATTATTTTCAACGAATTTGCGGACCACATCGGGGATATGGTACTGGGTTCCATTTTCAAGGCGGAAGGCGATCAGATACTGGTCAGAGTGAACGACAGAACGGACGCTCTCATGCCTAAAGAGGAAAGAATATCGAGCGAGGCGTACCTGCCGGGAGAGAGAAAGAAATTTTTGCTGCTGGACGTCCGAAAAACCACCAGAGGGCCGCGCATAATTGTTTCACGGACGCATCCCGGACTCCTCAAGCGGCTTTTAGAGCTCGAAGTTCCCGAGATATTGGAGGGCACGGTTGAGATAAAATCAATAGTGAGAGAGGCGGGAGCAAGGGCTAAGGTGGCGGTGAGGTCGCTCGATATGAATGTCGATCCCGTGGGAGCCTGCGTGGGTAACGCGGGAGCCAGGATAAAATCAATAAGCGACGAACTTGGCGGGGAACGAATAGACGTGATCATCTGGAGCGATGACGCCATGCAGTTTGTTCGCAACGCCTTGTCTCCGGCAAGAGTAGCCAAAATCGAACCGGTTCTTGAGCAGGAGAACTCGCTCAGGGTATTCGTGAGACAGGATCAGTTGTCTTTGGCGATAGGCAAAGCCGGGCAGAATGTTCGTCTCGCGGCGCGCCTCACGGGCTGGAAGATCGACATAAAGGTGATCGAACCTGAACGTCTGCCTACCCTGCACGACCTGTTCGACGATATAATAAAGAGCACCGGGGAGTCTCTGTGGGAGGATCTTCCGAAGGAATGACGGAAGCTCCGAGGAGAGTCCGAAGGTGCGTCGGCTGCAGAGCCGAACGCCCTAAAAATGAGATGCTTCGCGTCGTCAGGGGAGTGGACGGCGCGGTTGCGATAGACGCTACCGGGCGGCTTCAGGGCAGAGGAGCGTATATCTGCCCGGATTCCGAATGTTTGCGCGCGGCAATTAAGAAAAAAGCCCTGTCGCGGGCGCTCAAGCATCCGGTAGAGGGTGAGATATACGCTATGATGGAGCCATTGTGCTCTCCGGAGAATAATGCGGACGGGCAGTGAGGAGGAACTTGCCCTTTCACTGCTGGGAATTGCGCGCAGAGCTCATGCTCTGGTGGTTGGGCAGGATAAGGTATTTGCGGCGATGAGGGGCGGGGACGAACTTTTTATAATAACGTCCGCCGATTGTTCGCCGAACGTCATGCGTAAGGCATTGTCTTCAAATTGTGAAACGCTGGTTGCGGAGAGTTTTTCCCGTGAATCGCTCGGAGCAGCCATAGGCGTCATGAACGCTCAAATTGTTGCCCTTCCCGTTGGAAGCGGCTTTGTAAAAAAATTGAAAGAATTGCTAATAGGGGGGACGTTGAACGAATGAGCAAAATCAGGATTTATGAACTTGCTAAACTTCTGGGACGGACGAATCCTGAGTTGTTGGAGGTATTGACGGAACTCAAGATTGAATTTAAGTCGCATATGAGTTCCCTTGATATGGAGACCGCTCAGATAGTGGAGGACCACATCGTAGGAAGAGGCGTTTCGGAAGAACATTCGGACAGCGCCGCCTTAAAAAAAGGGGAACCGTCCGAGGAAATGAGTGAGATTTTTATCGGTGAAAAGGACACGGTAGGTGATATTGCCAAAAAATTGGGACGCGCTCCAGCCGATGTAGTTAAAATTTTGATTGAAGAGGGCTTTATGATACCGGCCAACACAGTTCCCTCCGAAGATGCCCTCACCGTGATCGGCGTAGCTTTCAACTGCATGATAAAGTATGGCGACCCACCCAAACCCTCGATACCAGCCGGTGGCCAGCCTGCCGCGAAAACAGAATCAGGAAAAAAAGAGGAAAAAAAAGAAACGGATAAAAAGCCGGAGGTAGTCCGCAAAGCCCCTCTAATTCAAGCTGCCGACGCCAAATCCCGCTCACCGATCGTTACCGTTATGGGACATGTGGACCACGGAAAAACGACGCTGCTCGATCATATCCGCCAAACAAGAGTGACTGAGGGCGAAGCGGGGGGGATAACCCAGCATATCGGCGCTTATAAAGTTGATTATAACGGAAACAATATTGTGTTCCTCGATACTCCGGGGCACGAAGCTTTTACGGCCATGAGGGCCCGCGGCGCGGGCGTCACCGATATTGCCATCCTTGTAGTGGCGGCGGACGACGGGGTAAAGCCTCAGACACTGGAGGCCATGAACCACGCAAAGGCGGCGGGAGTTCCAATTATCGCGGCTATAAACAAAATTGATAAACCGGACGCAAATCCCGAGCGTGTACGCCAGCAGTTGTCGGATTACGGCCTGGTGCCCGAGGAGTGGGGCGGAGATACCATCATGGTCGAGCTGTCCGCTAAAACAGGGCAGGGTATGAACACTCTTCTTGACATGGTTTTGTTGCTGGCAGAGATGGGTGAGCTCAAAGCGTCCGATACGGTGCCATCCACCGGGGTCGTCGTAGAAGCCAACCTCGATAAGGGCAAGGGGCCGGTGGCGACCGTGATAGTTCAGCAGGGAACATTGCGCCGCGGCAATATAATAGCCACGGAGACGGTTTGGGGTAAGATAAGGGCTATGCTCGACGATAAAGGGCAGACAATAGACGCCGCGGGACCGAGCACGCCAATTGAGATATTGGGGCTTGAGTCCGTGCCGGCGCCGGGGGAGATTTTCCGGATAATTTCCTCAGAGCGCGAGGCAAGGGAGGTATCCTCCGTCGCCGGTCGCAGGGAGGTGTCGGGACAGGGGCGCGGCGCGCTCTCTCTCGAAGAATTGTATGACCAAATGCAGGCGAGCGATACACCTCAGTTAAATGTAATTTTGAAGTGTGATGTTCAGGGTTCGCTCGAAGCGTTTCAATCGACGCTGATGAAGATGAGCTCCGACGAGGTCAGGATCAATATCATACATGGGGGCGTCGGGCGGATCTCGGGCTCCGATGTCGCGCTCGCGTCAGTGTCGAACGCGGTTATAATAGGCTTCAACGTGAGGCCGGACGCCAACGCCAAAAAACTGAGCGAGACGGAGAACGTTCAAATCCGTCTGTATAGAGTTATCTACGACATGCAGGAGGATATAAAGGCGGCGCTGGAGGGAATGCTTGCGCCGATTCTTCGCGAGGAGATAGTGGGGCAGGCAGAGATACGCGCGATTTTCAAAGTCCCCAAGATCGGCAAGATTGGCGGATCTTTTGTGCTGGAGGGCAACATAAAGCGCAGCACGAAAGTCAGGATAGTCCGGGAAGGAGTAGTTATTTGGGACGGTTCGTTATCCAGCCTCAGGCATTTCAAGGAGGATGTCCGCGAGATCGCGGCCGGTAACGAGTGCGGTTTCAGCTTCTCCGGTTTTCAGGATTTCAGAGAGGGTGATATTGTAGAAGCCTACGAAATACTATCGGAGAAGAAAACTCTCAATATATGAAACCCTGGCTTGGCGTCGTTAAGGTATCCATAGAGATACCCGGAGCCGGAAACCTGAAGGACAGACGGCAGGTTGTAAGGTCTCTCTGTGAAAGGATGAAGAAACATTTCAACGCCTCCTGTTCGGACTTGGGGCCGGACGCCATTTGGAACAGAGCCGGCATTGCCGCCTGCTGCGTGGGTTCCTCACATAAAGAGGTCGCGTCCAGGATTGAGCAATTATGTTCGTTTGTCGATCGCGCCGGGGATGACGGCAGTTTTTTGATAACCGATATGGAGCACGAGGTATTTGCTTATGGTGACTTTTAGGATCGAAAGACTTAATCGGGAATTTTTGAGGCTTATTGCCGATATTTTGGCGAACAGGCTTAAAAATGACGCGGTGAACGGTGTGGTACTGACTCAAGTCGACTGTTCGCGTGATTTAGGCCACGCTAAGATTTATTACACCTTGCTGAACGATGACGGCAAAGAGGAAGCAGGAAGAGCTTTGGAGGCGTTCTCCGGTAAGATCAGGGGATTTTTGGGACGGGAGATGCACATAAGACAGATACCGGAACTGCGGTTTATCTTCGATGATTCGGAGAGAAAGGCGAGGGATCTCGAAGCGCTGATAGACAGAGTAATTAATGAAGACACACATGGAAAAAAATAAAGCAACTCAGGATGAAATTTTAAAACTTATCACTGATTCTCGCTCGTGGCTGATACTCTCCCACGAAAATCCCGACGGCGACACTTTGGGGTGCGCCGTAGCCATGACGCGTCTGGGTATGAGGCTACGAAAAAGCGTAATGCTGGTTTGCCCGGATCCTTGTCCCGAAAAATACGATTTTTTGATAGACGGCCTTGAATTTAATTCAATGAAACATCTGCCGGAAAATTTTCCGGGCGAAGACGGCGTCATAATATGCCTTGACGCCTGTACTGCCGGCCGCGCATATCCTGAATTACTTGAACGCAGGTTTCCCTGCCCTTTAATCAATATTGATCATCACGCCGACAATGAGTTGTACGGCGATATAAACTGGATAGATCCAACCGCTTCCGCGGCGGGAGAGATGGTTACAAGGCTGATGGCGTCGTCGCCGTGGGGAATTAGGGCGAATGAAGCCGAGGCTCTGTACGTCGCCGTCGTATCGGACAACGGAGGATTCAGTTTCGCCTCCACCACGCTTGAAAGCCATAAATGCGCGATAACCCTGCTAAAAGCGGGAGCTTCCCCGGATAGAATCGCCCAGAAACTGAACTCCAGCCTTTCGGTTCCGATACTCAAATTGTGGGGACGCGCGCTGATGCGGGCAAGCGTGTTTTCGGGAGGAGAGTGCGCCATATTCTGGCTTACTAAGGATGACTTTACCGAAACAGGCACCACTCGAGAAACCACTGAAAATCTGGTAAATTTGCTGCTGCGAATAAAGGGCGTCAGGATGGCGGCTTTGTGCAGCGAGATTGCTGACATTAAGGGAACGTACGTACGCGTATCCTTGCGGGCTTGCTCCCCATTCAACGTGCGTGAGGTAGCGAATGTTTTCGGTGGCGGAGGACATGATTTAGCCTCCGGCTGCACCATACAAGCTCCGCTATCCGAGGTCCTTTTATTGCTTCGCGAAGAGATGTACAGCCATGTTTCAAGGTTTTTTGCCGATCAATAAACCTGTTGGGATTCGCAGCACCAACTGCGTGGAGCGGGTAAAGCGCCTTCTGGGGCGGGGAGTGAAAGTGGGGCACGGCGGCACGCTGGATTCCACTGCGTGTGGCGTGCTTGTATTGCTGCTCGGCGGATCCACAAGACTTAGTTCGTTCGTTATGCAGATGCCAAAGACATACAGGGCGGTTATCCGGCTCGGTTCTGAGACTACTACCTGCGATTACGCCGGCGAACCAATAGTATTCGGCGACGCCGGAGGAGTAACCGTTGAGGACGTGGACTCCGCGCTCATGTCTTTTATGGGCTGGCGTATGCAGGTCCCCCCGGAGGTTTCAGCGGTTCATGTGGGAGGCAGGCGCGCTCATGAAATTTTCCGTTCGGGAGGCGTTCCGGATATCAAGCCGCGCCCCGTATTTATTGAGAGTATCCGCCGCGTGGGAAGCCTCTCGGAGAACCGCGAGGTCGAATTGCTGATACGATGCGGCAAGGGCACATATATAAGAGCATTGGCCAGGGATATAGGGCGTCGCCTTGGATGCCGCGCGCATATTGCCTCGCTGAGGCGAGAGGCGGTAGGTCCGTTCACGGAGAGTTACGCGCTCTTTATGGGGGATGATTTCGATAATCGCGGCGTTATAGAGGCCGCAATTCTTCCGATAGATTTTTTGGGCGGTTTTTTGCCTCGCTATAAAGTCAGCGCGGACGATGAGCGGGCTCTCTCGGCAGGCAGAGAAATTCCTTTGTCGCGGTCAAAACGTGAAACATCGGGCGAATCATGCCCGGATTCGATAATTCTTGCAGCCGGCAGTTCTTTCATAACCATCGGCGGTTTGAAGTCATCCCGCGTTACCATGATAAAGCCGCAAATAAACATCGAAAGAAATCATTATTTAGCGGGGAATTCTCATTGATTGCCGCGATAGGAGCATTTGACGGTTTTCACAATGGTCATCAGGCGCTTCTTCGGATCGCTGAAACCCGCGCTGGTGAATCGGGGATGGGCTGGGGGATTATTACTTTTGACCATCCCCCTGAGTCGCTGTTGGTTTCTCGGAAATTCAAATCTCTTTTCACATCCAGGGAACGCCTGATTTTGGAAAAATTTTTCAATATACCAACCTCAATCAGGCTTGCTTTTACGAAAGAAATGTCCCAAATGACGCCGATACAGTTCCTGGGTTATATCTCAGGGGAGTTCGAGGTCCGCGGCCTCGTTGTCGGAGAGGAGTTCAGGTTCGGGAGGGAACGTTCGGGGACTGCCGAACTGCTCGCGAGCGAATCCCGCGAGCGGGGATGGATATTCGACGCCATTCCGCTCCTGCGAGACGCTGAAGGCAGCGTCATCTCAAGCACCGCCATACGTGAAGCCGTTGCGGCTGGTGATATGGTCCGCGCCTGGGAGATGCAGGGTTATCCATTTTTCTGCGTGAACCATGTTATCCATGGCAACGAGAGAGGCCGCGATATGGGGTATCCCACCGCCAATCTCGACATAGGCCATGAGAAAGCCTCCATGAGGCATGGCGTCTACGCGACTCTTGTATTCGCCTTGGGCAAGTGGTATATCGGAGCCGCCAACGTCGGGTTGAATCCTACGTTTGACGACGTGGAAGGAATACGCTTCGAGGTGAATTTGCTGGATTTTTGCGACGACTTGTATGGACAGGAGATTGCCGTCTTTGTAATCGAGCACATACGCGATGAGATACGTTTCGACGGCCCCGGCAGTCTGAAGGAGCAGATGCGCGACGACGCGCGCGTCATCCGGGATATAGGCGGGTGCGCGATGGAAGAGAGGTTTGCATTATGGGAGGCTTTTGGAAAAGCTATGGAATCGCTGAATAATCAACAAACGGGGGCGATGGAATGAATATTCTGGTGATAGACGGCATGGGCGGCGGAATCGGCAAATCCATAATTGAATATATTAAAGGTGAGTTTATCGACGCCGAAATTACGGCGGTGGGAACAAACTCAACTGCAACATCCGCCATGCTGAAGGCCGGGGCGAATTACTGCGCGACGGGCGAGAACGCCGTGGTACACAACTGTGCCAAGGCTGATTATATAATTGGCGTAATGGGTATTGTCATTGCGAACTCCATGCACGGCGAAATCAGTCCGAAAATGGCGGAGGCAATTTCTTCAAGCCCCGCGCACAAGATATTGATACCGATAGATAAATGTAACGTCACTGTACTGGGCGTTGTTGAGAGACCAATTAGCGAAATCATTAAAAGCATAAGAATTGAAACGTGACGCGGAATCTTGCCGATGATATAATTCTGCCGAATGCGTATCATGAAGGTATGCACAAAATCCTCGGTAATAACGATAGTAATAAAATGATGCCATGAAGGTGTCTTGCGTGACAGAAGCAGCGCGGGAGTCTTCGGGCATTATTTTTTTGAGGAGGAATTGTTATGCACATGACAGACGCCTTGTTATCACCCGCGGTAGGAATAGCTATGTGTGCCGCAAGCGCCGCCGCCAATGCGTATGCGGTGAAAAAAATCCAAAAAGATGATCTTTGCGAGAAAAAGATTCCCGTGATGGGCGTGATGGGCGCGTTCGTTTTCGCGGCGCAGATGATTAACATTGCGATTCCCGCGACCGGATCGAGCGGGCATCTCGGAGGCGGAATTTTACTTGCCGCCATGATTGGCGCCGCCCCCGCGCTCCTGTCCATATCCGCGGTACTGATCATTCAATGCCTGTTCTTTGCCGATGGAGGCTTGCTTGCCCTCGGATGCAATATTTTCAATATAGGAGTCATCCCTTGCCTGATTATCTATCCCCTGATTTTCAAGCCTATGATCGAAAAAGGCATGACCTTCAGCCGGATAACGGCGGCGTCAGTTGCGGCGTCAGTTATTGCGCTGCAGCTTGGCGCGTTTGGTGTGGTGCTTCAAACGCGGATGTCCGGCATTACCGAGCTTCCGTTCTCGGCCTTCGTGATTTTAATGCAGTCCATACATCTGGCGATTGGCGTTTTGGAGGGCATTATAACAGCCGCCGTTCTCTGTTTCGTTTATAAGATGCGGCCGGAAATAATGGAGAGCGCGTTTAATAAAACAGCTATAGGAAGCGGCGTTCCCATGAGAAATGTAATTGTTACGCTCGTAATCATTACACTGCTTGTGGGCGGCGGGTTATCACTGTTCGCTTCCTCGAACCCGGACGGCCTCGAATGGTCGATAGAGAGGACAGCGGGGACGATGGAGCTTGAAGCGGAAGGGCCTTTTATGGAGAGGGCGGCTTCGGTTCAAGAGGCGACCGCCTTTATGCCCGATTATGATTTCAAAGGCGTCGAGGAAGAAGGCTCCGGAGCGGGAACAACCGTTGCGGGCATTGTTGGCGGGGCGCTTACTTTTTTACTCGCAGGAGCTGCCGCTTTTACAATCTCCGCTGTTAAGAGAAAATAAAAATAACGTCACATAAACGACGCCGGCTGCATTAAGCCGGCGTCATTTATGGAATGGGGCTGCTTACGATGAAAAATCAGATTCTCGAATTATACGCGTTTGAGCAATTGTCAGGCGGCGATACATGTGTTCACAAGCTTCATCCGACAATGAAATTGCTGACGACGGCGGTTTTCATCATAACGGTTGTTTCATTTGACAGATATGCTTTCGGGCGATTGGTTCCGTATATTTTTTATCCGACGCTAATGATGGCTCTTTCGGAAACGCCTTATTCAATGCTGCTCAAAAGATTTTTGATTGCGCTTCCGTTTTGTCTCTTTGTGGGAATATCCAACGTAATATTTGACGGAGCTTCGGCTTTTGAGCTATACGGCATTACAGTCAGTTACGGCGCTGTTTCATGTTTCACCATATTGTTCAGAGTTTATTTGTGCGTTATGGCTATTCTAATTCTCGTGTCCGTAACGCCGATGCCGGATATTACAAATTCTATGCGCCATGTAAGAATACCGTTCATTTTTATTGTTATATTTGAAATGATATACCGTTATATCGGCGTATTGTTTGAAGAAGCATATTCCATGTATATCGCCTATTCTCTGAGAAGCGCCAATGCAAAAGGAATCGAGATAAAAGATATGGGTAATTTTGTGGGCTCTCTGCTGATCCGCAGCGTTGACCGAGCGGATCGAATTTACAACGCCATGAAGTGCAGAGGGTACGCCCTGAGCGGTTTGCCGCGAGACGGCAGGAAATTTGAGTCAAAAGATTTAATTTTCTGCGCTGTTACTTGTTTGTTTTGTATAGCTTTCCGCGTTTTCAATGTAAGTATATTGTTCAACGGAATCTTCGGAGGGCTTGTTTGATGCTCGAACTGAAAGACGTAACAGTCACATATACCGGCAAAACAAAAGTGGTAGACAATGTGAGTTTTACTTTGGGAGAAAGTGAAAGCTTAACCTTAACAGGTGAAAACGGCGCCGGAAAAACATCGCTTCTGCTCGCGATTGTGGGGGTGCTTGAGGCGATAAGCGGTACGATTGAAGTCGGCGGCACGCGGTTGAATAAGAATACGTTAAGTGAAATCCGAAAGCAAATCGGATTAGTATTCCAAAATCCCGACGACCAGTTATTCATGCCTCTCATCTATGATGATATTGCTTTTGGCTGCCGCAATCTTGGTTTGCCGCAAGAACAGATTAAGACTCGAGTAGAAGAAATTCTTTTTGAATTAAATATAAGTCATCTTCGTGATCGCTCCCCCTTAAAATTGTCCGGCGGTGAAAAACGCATGGCGGCGATAGCGACGGTTTTAGCTATGAATCCCGCTGTCCTGATGTTCGACGAACCGACCACTTTTCTCGACCCTAAAGCAAAACGGGCGCTCGCCGAAATATTGAAAAAACTGAAGCACCCGAAAATCATCGCGACGCATGACCTGGCTTTTGCCGCTGAAGTGTGCAATCGCGTGATTGTGCTAAAAGAGGGGCGAATTATGGCGGACGGGGATGTGTCTTTATTTAATGACAAGGAGTTTATGCGGAATTGTGGACTATAATAAGCCGAAAGAAAGAAAATCCGGTGGTCTTGCTGGGCCTGGAGGGCCAATAATATGAATAAACAGGAAACCTTGCGCGTTTTACAAAAGATACAAGCCGGCGACATATCGCCGGAAGAAGCCTTATCAAAGCTGTGTACGGAGCCTTTTGAGGATTTGGGTTACGCGAAACCCGACCATCACCGTGAGCTCAGGCAGGGTGTTCCTGAAGTCATATTCGGTTTGGGTAAAACGCCTGAACAAATAACGGGTATCACAACCGCTATGCTTGATAAGGGGCAGCGGTTGATTCTTATAACCAGACTTTCGCCGGAATCGGCCGAAGTAGTCAAAAAAACCGTGCCCTTGAAGTACCATCAAACGGCGCGGATTGGAATTGTCGGTGAAATGCCCGAACCCAGCGGTATCGGCAAAATTGTAGTCGCCACAGGCGGCACGAGCGATATGCCGGTAGCGGAGGAGGCGGCGCTTACGGCGGAAACTCTCGGCAACGAAGTCGTCCGTTTGTATGACGTCGGCGTTGCAGGGCTTCACAGGCTCCTGTCACGGCTTGACGTGATTATGAACGCGCGGGTTATCATTGCAATCGCCGGAATGGAAGGGGCGCTTACCAGCGTCATAGGCGGATTGGTTGACTGCCCGGTTATCGGAGTTCCCACAAGCATCGGTTACGGCGCTTCCTGGGGTGGGTTATCCGCGCTGCTCACAATGCTTAATTCCTGCGCGAGCGGCGTGAGTGTCGTTAATATCGACAACGGATTCGGCGCCGGTTATCTGGCAAGCATGATAAACCGTCAAAGCAGGTGAAAGCAAAAAGATGAAAACGCTTTATTTTGAATGTAATATGGGCGCGGCGGGGGATATGCTGATGGCGGCGCTGCTTGAACTCCACGGCGATCCCGATATTTTTTTGAAACGCCTGAACGGCGCGGGTATTCCGGGCGTAAATATTTCAAGGGAGCCGTCAGTAAAATGCGGCATAAAGGGAACCTTCATTAAAGTGGAAATAAACGGAAGGGAAGAATGTCCCTCGGACCACCATCACCATGAGCATCACGAACGCGAACATGACGGGCATGAGCATCATCACGGCAGTTATCACAATATTGAACATCTGATAGATCATTTAAGTATTTCAGATAATGTAAAAAAGAACGCGCTTGAAGTTTATAAGTTATTAGCCGAGGCTGAAAGCCATGTTCACGGTGTGCCGGTAAATAATATCCATTTTCATGAAGTGGGGGAGATGGACGCGGTTGCCGATATTGTCGGCGGCTGTATGCTTATGGAGGAACTTGCGCCGGAACTCATTTTGGCTTCCCCGGTGAATGTCGGCGGCGGGCAGGTCCGGTGCGCCCACGGTATTCTTCCTGTTCCGGCTCCGGCGACGGCGCATATTTTGCGTGACGTTCCCATATATAACGACCAAATGACAGGCGAGCTTTGCACGCCGACAGGCGCCGCACTGTTAAAGCATTTTGTGAAAAAGTTTTGCGCGATGCCCCTGATAGCGGTTTCCAATCTTGGATATGGCATGGGTAAAAAGGATTTTGAAAGAGCGAATTGCGTTCGGGCTTTTTTAGGCGACGCAGGCGGCATCCACGAAGAAGTTGTGGAGCTAGTATGTAACTTGGACGATATGACGCCGGAAGCCGTGGCGTTTACTCAACAGCTTTTATTTGACGAAGGAGCGCTTGACGTTTACACAACGCCGATAGGAATGAAGAAAGGCCGCGCGGGGGTAAGTTGCACCTGCATGTGCCGCGCAAATGAAAAAGATAAAATGCTTTCGCTGATTTTCAAACATACGACCACGCTTGGCGTCAGGGAATATTTAAGCCGCCGATACACATTACAAAGAGAACAGGCGGAGGTTGAAACAAGGTTTGGCAAAATCAAAGTTAAAACTGCCAGCGGCTTCGGCGTCAAAAAATCCAAACCCGAGTATGAAGATATTGCAAAAATCGCGCGTGAAAAGGAAATATCATTACAGGACGTATTAAGCGCTGTTGAAATTAAGGAATGAACACGAACGGCGTTTCTTTCAAAACTCTGAACAAGTGGCGTCAATAATCGCGTAAAAAATTACCTGTGGCTGTGCCGAAAAACAGATCGTTTCGAGCGATTAATCAAACCTCAATTCCGCCCTCCAAATATATTTTGTAATTTTCTTAACTACATATTGGATACATGAAAAAAAATTAACCGGGACTTTCGAATCATTTTTACATCATCGAGTGTGTTCCATTCAGAATCAGCGATTATATTTTTAAAATGATTTTTAAGCATTATGTTCACAATAGGTTATGCATATAATCTTCTCTTTATTTTCAGGATAAAAATAACAAGCTAACCCCTTGCAAAGTGATTGATCTCATGATAGAGTCTCCTGACAAAGTGGTTCGAAATGGTATGAAGTGTCATGAAAGTGTTATTTTGTGGTTTACAAGGGGGTGACGATGCCAAATGGGCCTTATCGGGAATTTTGAACACAAACTCGATGCCAAAGGAAGGCTGGTAATACCTGCCTGTTTTCGGGAAGAGCTGGGGACCCGCGTCATCGCCACCACCACTGACAATAAGTGTATAAAACTGTACTCGGAACGCAACTGGGAGGAGGATTTTTTGTTACCCCTCTACGAATTGTCCAAGAAGGATGAGAATGGGGACGAGATACAAAGGCTTATTTTGGCTAACTCCTTCAAACAGGAAATTGATTCAATGGGGCGCATGTTGATACCTGAAAAGTTGCGTATTTCAGCCAATATAGTACAGGATGTTTGTATAAACGGTAATAATAAAAAGCTCGAAATTTGGGATTCGGCGCGCTGGAAACAATTCATGAGCGACTCCGAGAAGCTTATTTCAAATATAAACAAGCTCATACCAGGATTGTAGCATGGAGCAGCACGTGCCGGTTATGAGGTCGGAAGTTATTGATATAGTGGAGGCGCATATCTCAGGAAATGAGAGCGGTTTTTTTTTAGATGCGACGTTGGGCGGAGGTGGTCACTCCGCCGCGATCCTTGAAAAGTTTAAAAGCCTCGCAATAGTTGGGCTTGACCGCGACAAAGCGGCTCGTGAAATGGCCGCCGACAGGCTGTTTGAATTTGGAGAACGGGTGAAAATTATTGCCGCCAACTTCACGGAGATCGAAGAACGAGCGGCAGAGCTTACAGAGCTGACTGGTGGAGCATTTATCGGGGTTCTGTTCGATCTCGGAGTCTCAAACATGCAGCTCACCACACCGGAGCGCGGTTTTTCATATCAGGAGGAAGGGCCTCTCGATATGAGGATGGATATAAACGAGAACTTGCCGACTGCCGCCGACATTCTCAGGAAGTCGGACGTGCGGGAACTAACAAAGATATTTCGCGATTACGGGGAGGAGCGCCATGCGTTCCGCATCGCGAATGCGATAGTTCGTTCAAAAGACGCGGGGTTTATACCTGAGACGACCGGGGAGTTGAGTTCGCTCATCAGACGGGTATTGCCCGCCCCGGTCCAGAGAAAGGCTGGCGGCCATCCGGCGCGCAGGGTATTCCAGGCGCTCCGGATAGCCGTCAACGCCGAACTCGATGCTATTCTGGCTGGATTACGAGGAGCCTTGAAAATTACAAAAGACGGCGGTGTGATTATAGTAATCGCCTATCACTCCCTGGAGGACAGGATAGTGAAAAGGTTATTTCGATGTTGGGCGGGCGAAGGAATGGGCGGATTGGTAACACGGCGGCCCCTTGAGCCATCTTATAAAGAGATTGCGGGAAACAGAAAATCACGCAGCGCAAAATTGAGAGCATTTACTGTACGTCGTCCACATGGATGTAAGGGGGCATGAAGAGCTTGAAAGCTTCGGTCACAAAAAAACCTCGTAAGAGGCGTCAGTCGGTTTTTTGCGTTTTATTTCTATTTGGGGTACTTGCGTCAGCTTTATCATTGGGCAGCATCCGCCTTTATGGCCTCTATCTGGAGCAGCGGCTTGCCGATTGCAACACGAAGATTGAAAGTATCGGCGACAAGTACGCGGTTTTGCAGGAGTATTATTCGTCGCTTCTCTCGCCTTCCAGAATATACAATTACGCTAAGACGAACCTTAATATGGTAACCGCGAGCAAAATCGAGACCATCAAATTAATGTCGGATTCTTATGGCGGAAGCGAGCACTCAAGCGCCCCATCAGAGGTTGCCGCCGCGCCGCGGGGATTGGGCAGGATTTTTGCGGGCATAGCCAATGCAAAAGACTAGGCAGGAAAATCCAAAAGAATCCTGGCATACAAAACTGGCATGGTTCCTGTGTTTTGTCGCTTTGGCCGGACTCGCGGCTCAGACTGTGCGCGTCCATCTTTTCCCTGACGCGCGAATTCTTCGTCAGTCGAGGAGGCAATATTGGGCCCAGATTCCAATCTCCACGTCAAGGGGTGATATCAGGGACAGAAACGATGTCCCGCTCGCGATCTCAGTCCCCTCCGTTAGTTTCTTCATCGATCCGATGTACTGGTCGCCCGCAAGCGCCGATGTACTGGAGCCTTTTTTCGGAAACAGCGTCGCGGAAAAATTTTCAAGAAACATGTCCGGCCGCTTTCACTGGGTAATGCGAAAGGTTCCAATGGAAATTGCGGGTAAAATAATTGAAATGAAAATTCCCGGACTCTTCACCATAAGGGAGAGTCACCGCATGTATCCCCACAGCGAGCTTGCCTCGCACGTTGTGGGTTTCTGCGATATAGATGATTATGGGCTAAGTGGAATTGAGAGGGAATGGAACAAAGTGCTCTTTTCTCCTCCGCAAAACAGGGTATTCGCCCGTAACGCGCGCGGCAATCTGCTCGACTTGATAGGCCGCAATGCCGGAGCGTTCAAATCCGGCGGTGGTTCAATAAAACTCACCCTCGACTCCAAAATACAACAAATTGTCGAATGGAAGCTGAAAGATGGTATGGAGACCAGTAATGCCAAATGGGGCGCCGGCGTCTGTATCAATCCTCAAACAGGCGAGATACTCGCAATGGCAAGCTATCCCTGGATGGATCTCAATGACCGAAGCAGCTTCAGGAGTCCCGAGACCCTGCGAAACAACGTAATAGGCAGGGTCTACGAGCCAGGCTCCACCTTCAAACCGATAATAATGGGAATTGCGAAGGAGACAGGGCTCGTATCTAACAACGCTCACTTCAACTGCTCGGGAAGAGCCGCCATAGCCGACGGGATAATGCGGGACGTTTCCGCGCACGGGAGCCTAGACCTCGAAGGTCTGTTGGTAAAGTCATGCAACGTCGGCATGGCGACAATAGGCAACAGGATGAACACTCACAGGACCGCCGGCATGCTTCGCCAGTTTGGCTTCGGGACGAAGACCAATGTAGAAATTTCCGGCGAAGAGGATGGGCTTGTCAGAACACCGGAGGAATGGCTAGGCATGACGAGGTCAAACATTGCCATAGGTCATGGGCTTGCCGTAACGCCGCTTCAACTGGCGATGGGAATCAGCGCGATAGCAAACGGGGGAGATGTTTTAAGGCCATATATTGTTGCCGAGGTAAAAAGCGCGACCGGCGAAATTATCCATCAAGGTCAAAAAAGAGTTCGTTCCAGCGTGCTGAGTTCGCAGACTGCCTCTTGGCTGAGAAAAGCGATGTACAATTCGATAGAGACCGGAACCGGACGGATGGCAAAGGTAGATGGCATAGCGATTGCCGGAAAGACGGGCACGGCGCAGATGGCTGGAGCAGGGGGCTACAAAGAGGGACAGTATATAAGTTCCTTTATAGGTTTTTGGCCTTACGAAAAGCCGGAATTTCTGCTTCTCATAGTATTGGGCGAACCAAAGGGCAGGATTTACGGAGGCGAGATAGCGGCGCCCGTTTTCCAGGCGGTTGTCGATGACATGACGAGGCTCTCGCTGCTGGCGAGCGAAATTTAAGGACCTCGGCAATGTGAATTGAGGCGTACCCACATGAAATTGAGCGAGCTTTTCAACAATCTGAAAATGAAGAAAAAAACTTTACTGGACCGCAACGGGACAGATCCGGATTTAACGCGCCTCGAATACGACTCGCGCCGCGTTTTTTGCGGTAATGACATTCCTGACGGGGTAATTTACTCTTGTGTGAAGGGTGATAACGTAGACGGCCACGATTTTGCCGAGGCTGCCGTCGATGCCGGAGCCGTTGCTCTGTTGTGCGAGCGTGAACTGCCGATAGATGTGCCGCAGATAATTGTTTCCGGAACGAGGGCGGTGATGGGTGAGGCTGCGTCCTTACTTTACGGCAGTCCTGCCGATAAATTGAAGATGATAGGAGTTACCGGAACAAACGGAAAGACGACGACTACCTATATTATGCGGTCGATAATCCGCGCATCGGGCGCGAAGGCAGGAATGATCGGAACGATAATATACGATGATGCGTCGGAGGAAATCTACGCCGTCCATACCACGCCGGAGGGACCGGATATCCAGCTTTTGCTGGCGCAAATGACCGCAAACGGCGCGAATTACTGCGTTATGGAGACGTCGTCCCACGGGCTGGATCAGGGACGTATAGAAGGATGCCGTTACGACGCGGTTGGTTTCAGCAATCTGACCCCTGAGCACCTGGAATATCACGCTAATATGGAGAACTATTTCGAGGCGAAAAGAAGGCTGTTCGCGGATTACACTCGCGGAAACTGGCGTGGGACTGCCAATGCTGACGACGAATACGGGCGCAGGATACTTGAGGAATTCGGCGAACGTATATCGGCGTTTTCTATGAAACACGGCTTCCCGGGAGACGACGTCTACGTAGCGTCGGTACTTAAATCCGGCATAAATGGAATGACGATCCTTATAACGCTTGCCGACGGCAGAGCGTTCGAGGTGGAGGCGTCCATCGTTGGCAATTACAATGCCTACAATATATTGGAGGGGATAGCTCTTTTCGATATTCTGGGGTTTGATATCGAGACTATTAAACAGGGGATTGCCTCCTGCCCTCAGGTTCCGGGGAGGCTTGAGCGGTTCTCTTTCGGGAACGGAGTTACATCCTTTGTGGATTTCGCGCACAGCTCCGATGGGATGCGGCAGGCTCTTGAGACCATCAAGCTTCTCACAAAAGGGCATATAAGAGTTCTATGGGGCGCGGGAGGAGACAGGACCGCGCTGAAACGTCCGGTGATAGGGGAAATAATGGCCCAGTTAGCGGATCACGTAGTGATTTCCACCGATAATCCCAGGAGCGAGGACCCCGCGTCAATCGCAGGCGACGTCGAGAGAGGGGTTAAAATGTGCCGCAGGCAGGTGAGAAGCGAAACGATTCTCGACCGTGAGGAGGCCATACATTTTATACTGGATGCCGCCGAACCGGGAGACGTCGTATTGATTGCGGGCAAAGGACCTGAACGGTATATCGACTACGGGACTCGCCAGATTCCATTCCTCGACTGCGATAAGATCGTGGAGTGGGCGAAGGCTCGTTCGATCGAGGTGCTCGCAAAATGACCGCACGGGATATTTTCACACTCAAGAGGGCGTCTCATTTTCTCGGCTCTGAGATTTTCACTGAGAGATCATCCGGCGAATGTATGCCGGCAAATTTCCGCACAGACAGCCGCCAAGTAACACCAGGCGACGGATTTATCGCGATACGGGGCGCCAGGGAAGACGGCCACGGCTACATAAAGGACGCCGTCAAGGCAGGAGCTGCCTGCATCATGCTTTCGACGGAATATTTCGGGAAACACCGGGAGGAACTGACCCAGCTTGGCGTGTCTTTCATCCCTACAGACGATCCCATAACGGGGGCGGTCAAGCTGGCAAAGGCATGGCTGGCCGAGATTTCCCCAAAGGTAATAGGTATAACCGGCAGCGTCGGAAAGACCACCACGAGGGAGTTTTTGACCCTCGCGCTAAAAGATAGTTTTAAGACTCATTCGGCCATCAAGAGTTACAACACTCTTATAGGCACGTCACTCACCATTCTGTCAATGCCTCCGGATACCGACATACTGATATTGGAACTGGGCACAAATCACCCGGGGGAAATAAGGGAGATGGTGAAAAATTTCCCGATTTCTCACGCCATCATAACCGAAGTCTCCGACGCGCATCTGGAGGGATTGGGCAGTATAGAAGGAGTGCTTGCGGCTAAGATGGAGATCATTGAATCTGAGGCACTGAAATATTTGTCTTATAATTCGGATAACGATTTATTATCTGCCGCGGTTGCGAGAATGCCGGAAGGGGAAAAACTAAAAAAGAACGGTATCAGGCAAATAGGCGTCGGTTATTCGAACTCTGCCATACGTATCTCAGATGTGCGGCAGACTGTGAATAGCCTGTTTGAACCCAATTTATTTGTAACTTTGTCAATAGGAGAGAAAAAAGTGGTATGCGGAGCCCCTCTTTTCGGTAAACAGCATGCGAGGAATATCGGCTTCGCTTATGCCGCCTCAAGCGAGATGGGTCAGTGTGACGAAGCCTTCGCTGAAGCTGCGAAAACCTTCCGTCTCCCGATTGGACGAGGAGTAATAAAGAAGGGCGGAAACGAGTGTGTGCTAATCGACGAAACTTACAACGCCAGCCCGGCATCCGTCTCTCACGCCATAAAGAACTTGTTGGAAATGGAGATTCCAAGAGATTTCAGGCGTGTCGCCATACTTGGCGGTATGAGGGAACTGGGCGATGAGTCCGGGCGGCTTCACGAGGTGATATTGAATCGCGCGGCGCTGCTTGACGAGGTATATCTGATCGGCCATGAATGGAACGAGGTTTACAGGAAACCCGATATTGTGCGCGGCGTGTGGGAATCTGTCGGGGAATTTGCCTCTGGTTTCGAGCTTTGTGAATTTCAAAAATCCGCTATCCTCTTTAAAGGGTCGCGTTCCTATGAGCTGGAACGCCTGATGACGCGTCTTGAATATGTCAAAAACGTCGAGGCGGAAGACGACGGTGGAAAATGTTAATTAAAACGATGTTCCTCTCCGTAATGTTCTTCGCGCTCGCTCTGTATATGCAGGGGGCGTGGATCCATTGGATGAGGAGTAGAAAGATAGGCGAGGCAATAAAGGATTACGGCCCGGCGGAACATAAAAAGAAGAAGGGAACTCCCGGAATGGGAGGATTCATCGCGTTTATTCTGGCTCCTGCCGCCGCGCTGGCGGTATATTTCTGCGGAGCGGCGACACGTATTGAGATGATTATCATATGGTCTTATCCATTGCTCGCCGGGCTTGTGGGATTGGTCGACGACATGTTGAAATCACTTAGGAAGTCAAGTGAAGGGCTGAGGAGCCTTCAGAAGTTGGTTTTGCAGATAATAGCCTGCTGCGCGTGGGCTTGGATTGTGGCCGGGCGCGGTATATTCCTTTTACCGGATTTTCAGTTGCCGCTCAAAATCGGCGCGCCGTTGCTCGTTTTTTTCGGAGTAGGAGCGCTCAATGCCGTGAATATCACCGATGGTCTGGACGGACTCGCCGGCGGCGCTGCCGCAATCTCCCTTGTTTCCGTATTCATATGGTCGCGTGACCCGGCGGTAATGTCTTCCGCGTCGATTGGCATCGCGATCGCGATCGCGTTTCTGTGGCATAATTCAAATCCGGCGCAGGTTTTCATGGGCGACGTAGGGTCTCATTTTTGGGGAGGTCTTCTTATAAGCCTCTGCGCGGCGGCGAAATCACTTGTATTTGTTATACCGGTGTGCTTCTTGTTCGGAGTCGAACTCATTACGTCTGCCATCCAGATAGTGTCGATAAGGGGTTTCAACAGGAAAGTATTTAAAATGAGCCCGGTGCATCACCACTTTGAACTCTCCGGGATGAGTGAATCGTTGATTGTCGCGCGTTTTTTGATCGCTCACGCCGTGGGTATGATCGTCCTTATGCTTTTGATCGAAATTGCCCGTAATGGAGGTTTTGCCTGTGTTTATCGGGGATGAACTTCGTGGGGCGAAAATAACGGTACTGGGCGCGGGAGTGAGCGGAGTTTCGATAGCGCGTCTCGCCCGCAGGTTGGGCGCTGATGTGTTCGTCTCCGACTCCGCGAAGATTCCGGAGGCCGTTGCCTCGTCATTTGAAGGAAATGGGATAAGGTACGAACAGGGCGGTCACACCGATGAAGTACATCCGGCTGATAAAATCGTCGTATGCTCAGGTTTCCCTCCGCACGCGCCCATACTGAAAAAAATAGCCGAGAGAGGCGCGAGTCCCATAGGTGAGCTTGATTTCGTAATACCTTATATAAAGGGACAGGTGATTGGAGTCACCGGCAGCAATGGAAAGACAACGACCACGTCTTTGATTGGGCATCTGATAAACGCCGCTGGAGCGCTTTGTGCCGTGGCCGGAAATATCGGCAGTCCCATTGCCGATTTTGCGGGTGAAGATTACGACTACGTTGCCCTGGAATTGAGCAGTTTTCAGCTTCACTGGGCTATGGACGTGCAAATAGCCGGAGCTGTCGTTACCAATCTCGCTCCCGACCATATTGACTGGCACGGTTCCTACGATAATTACGTAGCGGCCAAAGCCCGCATACTCAGCTTCACGGGAGAAGACGGATTCGGCATAGTACAGCGTCGTGACCTGAAACAGTTGAAGGCGGCGGGAAACCGCATCCTACTTCTAGGATGGAGCGACGGCGAAAATGCTTCCCATTCAAGCGGCGGAATCGAAATGTCGAGACGGGATCGTGCCGCGCGTATTGGAGACGCGGAGTTGTTTCGTTTCGAGGAGACCAAACTGATGGGCACTCACAACATGGAGAACATCGCAATGGCCATGGCTGTAATTAAACTGCTTGGTCTGGACGAAACATCCGCGAGAGCGTCACTGGGATCATTCGAGGCGCCGCCGCACAGATGTAAACTGGTTCTTGAGCATAGCGGCGTGCGGTATATCGACGATTCGAAAGGCACTAACATAGCGGCTTCAATAACCGCTATGTCGTCGATTGAAGGACCGCATATAGTAATTTTGGGAGGACGGGGCAAGGGAGAGGACTACGCGAATCTCTCCGAACCGCTCGGGAAATTCGCGAAATGCGCGCTGTTGATAGGCGAAGCCGCAAAAGAGATAGCGCGCTCACTTGCTCAATGCGGATACACAAATTTCATTGAGGCCGGGGATCTTGAGAATGCCGTGCGAATAGCGTCGAGTGAAGCGGCGCTGGGCGACTCGGTACTGCTTTCACCTGCCTGCACAAGCTGGGACGCATACAAGAACTATAACGAGCGCGGCGACCACTTCACATCGCTGGCCCGAAAATACGCGGGTGAAACATAATGACGCGTTATGAGACCGCGACCGCCCACTCGTTTTCGGATGAACCTGCGAGGATGGACCTCTGGCTGTGGTTGATCCCGCTGATATTGAGCGGGCTTGGGATATTAATGGTGACTTCGACGACCAGCAATTTCGTCTATGATGTCTCCGGTTCGCCGTTCACAATGGGCATCAGGCAGATCAGGTCGCTGGGATTTGGTTTCATAATGATGATGCTTACGATCTGCATACCGACGCGTTTCTGGAGGAATATCGCCCCGTTAATGTGGGCGATGTCCGTTATTATGATTGTATGTACGCTGATACCTGGAATTGGCAGCGCTGTCGGAGGCGCGAACCGCTGGCTGAGAATAGCCGGCGTCTCCATTCAACCGTCGGAGATAGCTCTGCTCGCCGTAGTGCTCGAAATGGGCAAGTTGTTTGAGAAACACTCCGAAGACCGGTTCATGTGTTTCAGAACAGTGCTGATGTTAATCGTAATTACGGCTGCCCCGCTGCTCTTACAGCCCGATCTCGGCTCAGTGATACTGCTGGCGTTTGTCTGTATGGGAATGTTCGTAGAAAAACACGGCTGGAAACTGCCGATCATGGCCGGGGTGGCAGGCGTTTTACTTCTGCTCCTGCTCATAAAGCTCAGACCATACAGAATGAGAAGATTGAATGCCTTTCTGGATCCGCACTCAGATCCTCTTAACACCGGATTCCAAACCATACAGGGACTTATTGCCTTCGCAAATGGAGGCGCCTGGGGGGCCGGGCTGGGTTACGGTTTTCAGAAACTCCACTATCTTCCGGCGGCATATACGGACTTCATATACGCCGCTCTTGGGGAAGAACTGGGACTGATCGGCACCGTGGGAGTGCTCGCGCTCATGGCTATGTGGCTCTGGCGCTGTCGTTTTCTATATAAACATGCGCCCGGCAGCTTTGAAACGTCGCTTGTGTGGGGGATAACCCTGTCGATACTGGGGCCTTTTTTCATAAACGTGGCGGGCGTGACCAATCTCATACCTCTCACCGGTATGCCGCTCCCTTTCGTGAGCTACGGCGGAAGCGCGCTCGTCATGTCGTGGGTGAGTATTGGGATACTGCTGCGAGTACAGCGGGACGTCACGAGAGGTCTTGCGTCATGAGCCTGGGATTTGGCTTGAGGAACCTTATGCTTGTAGCCGGAGGAACCGGCGGACATATATTGCCGGCTATCGCGTTCGGCGATTGGGTGCGCCGCGAAAAACCGGACGTTGAAGTCAATTACGTGTCCGGATCACGTCCCGTCGAACTTGAGATTTACAGGGCGTCGAACATCGAACCGTTCGTACTGGACGCCTCAGGCTCGCCTCTGGGTATATCGGGCCTTCGTTCACTCAAGAGATGGATGGAATTGCCGCGCGGTTTTTTCCAGACAAATCGCCTGATGAAACGAATCAAGCCTGATATCTGCATAATGTTTGGCGGTTACGTTTCCATTCCAGCGCTGATACTCGGACGGTTGAAAGGTATACGCTCCGCCCTGCATGAACAGAACGCCCTCGCCGGCCGCGTGACTCGAATGGCGGCGCGGTTGGGTGTTCCGATAGCGTCCGGATGGAAAAAATGCGAACCCCTTCCCTCCGAAAAGCATACCGTCGTAGGCGTGCCGTTCAGACATTTGGGGCAGATTCCAGCGAAAGAAGCGCGGCGTCTTATCGGCATCGGAGAAGACGACGTCAAGGGGCCGGTCGTATCAGTGATGACAGGGTCTCTGGGCAGTGAAAGCCTTGTCGGGATTTTAACCGCGTTGTCTGCGCGTGAGAGCTTCTCGTTATGGCATTTCTACGTCCTCGACCCCGGAGTGGAAAAACCGGCGAAAGTCGGGCACGGTGTGACGAAGATTCCCCAGATGTGGGATGTATCACCTTTTTATGCCGCGTCAGACCTGCTTTTCACAAGAGGCGGAGCCTCCACTCTGGCTGAAGTCGAAGCGTTGGGTAAGCCTGCGATAGTCGCGCCGTGGAGAGGAGCCAAAGACGATCATCAGATGAAGAATGCCCTTTGCGTATCCGATTCGAAAAAAATCAGAATTTGGGACGAAAGAAACGACACTTTACAGGATCTCGAAGAGAAATTGCTAGGCCTGCACACAAATTTCCTTCGAAAAAATGGTGATTCCGCGAACTTGTTGTATAATGCAGGCGATGCCAGCGCAACTAGCTGCCGCAGATTGTGGGATTACGTTATCGGTTTATTTGAGGAGGAAAATTAATGTCGCGCGCGAATGTCTTAATGGATATAAACAGCCATATCAATATTCACCTAATGGGGATTGGCGGCGCGGGAATGAGCGGACTCGCCCTGTTGTTACATTCAATGGGACACTCCATAAGCGGATGTGACACCGATAACACCTTTTACGTGGGAAAGGTGCGTTCGGAGGGTATGGAAATATCCATGGGGCATCATAAAAAACATCTTGACCTGTATAATCCGGAACTCATAATACACACCAGCGCGATTGCGGCAGATCACCCCGAGCTTATAGAAGCGCGCAGGCGTGGGATCAAGGTTGTCCGCCGCGCTGAAATTCTGAGCAAAATCTTCAACGCCAAGAGGGGAGTCGGGATAGCGGGCACACACGGCAAGACGACCACATCGTCGATGATAGCGCTTATCGCTGAATATGAGGGACTCGACCCCACAGTGGCGATAGGCGGCGAAATGTCGGATATCGGACGTAACGCCAAGCTTGGCGACGGCGATTACATGGTCGCCGAACTCGACGAGAGCGACGGATCATTCGAACTGTTCTCTCCCGAGATAGCCGTAGTGACGAATGTCGACTGGGATCATGTCGATCATTACCCGACGCATATTTCCGTTTTGGAAGCCTTCGGGCGTTTTACCGCGGGACGCAAACATGGCGCTCATCTGATTGCGTGCGGCGAAGATCCCGGGATTCGAGAATTGCTTGAGAAATCGGGAGATAACGCCGTAACATACGGTTGGGGCCTGGGCTGGGATTGGGGCGCCACTAACGTGGAACATCTGCCCGGCGGCGGCATGAAGTATGCCTTAAACCGCCGAGGTAAACAAATTGATGAGATACGCCTGCGCGTGTCGGGAGAGCATAACATACTGAACTCGCTGGCAGCGCTGGCGGCGGGGGACCTGATGAGAGTGCCGTTAGAGTCCTCGCGCAAGTCGCTCGAAATATTCAAAGGCGCGAAGCGCAGGCTGCAATATGTGGGAGAGTCGCAAAACGTGCTTGTGTACGACGACTACGGGCATCATCCGAGGGAGATAGCGGCCACGATGACGGCAGTAATGTCGGCCTTTCGCCGCAGAGTTCACATTGTATTTCAACCTCACCGCTATACCAGAACACAGGCTCTGTATCGTGATTTCGCGTCGGTTTTGAGCGGGGCTGACGCCGTATATCTGCTGCCGATTTTTTCGGCGGATGAAACGCCGATACCAGGCGTATCGTCATTCATGATCGTGGACCAAATGAACATGTTGGGACGGCAGGACGCGGTCGTCTGCGGTGATTTTCAGGAAGCTGCCGACCATTTGTGCGCCGCCGTAAAGCCAGGGGATCTGGTGCTTACGGTCGGCGCCGGGAGTATAGAATATTTGGGCAGGCAGATTGTGAAGCGCCTGCAAGCGGGGGAGCACATGGATGTCGAAGCTGTCGGCACTTGATCTACAGGGTTCATTTGTCCGAAATAACGTTCCTCTCGCCCACTACACCACGTGGGGTGTGGGAGGGATGGCCGAGACCCTTTTCGCCCCGCGTGACAAGGATGAACTGTCGGCGGCGGTCAGACGGGCACGCGAAAACGCGGAGAACTTTTTCGTGTTGGGAGGCGGTTCCAATGTCCTGATTTCTGACGGCGTGATCAAGACCCCGGTTATATTGACGACAGAGATGTCAGGCATATCCGCACGGATTTCAGGGGACGCGGTTTTTCTGGACTGTATGGCCGGAACAAAGCTCAAAAGCGTGCTTTCCCTTTCTACGCGGAATGGGTGGAGCGGTCTCGAATGTGCCGCGGGAATCCCTGGCACGGTCGGAGGGGCTATAGCCGGCAATGCCGGTACATTGTCAGATTCAGTAGGACAGGCCGTTCTCGGAATCGCGACAATTGAGGCGGATGGTTCGGTTATGGAGTGGAACGGGCGTGAAATCAACTGGGGGTACAGGAGGTGCCCTCTCTTTGGAGTGGACGGGAGAATTGCCTACAAAGTTACCTTCGCTCTGCGCGCTTTGGGAAAGTCTCACGTAGCCGGAGCGATGAAAACGGTTATGGCGGAGAGAAAATCCCAGCCGGTCTCGTTACGGACGGCGGGCTGTGTGTTCAAGAATCCCGCGGGAGACAGCGCGGGCAGATTATTGGACGCCTCCGGCTGTAAGGGAATGGCAGTGGGCGGTGCAAGGGTTTCCGAGGCGCATGCCAATTTCATAGAAAACTTCGGAAATTGCACGGCCCTTGATATTATATCCCTTGCCGCTTTGTGCAAGAGACGTGTAAGGGAGAGATTCGGCGCCGCATTGGATTTAGAGATCAAAACGCTGGGGATATCGGAGGGAACTTCCGATGCCCAGAGTTAAAAGTAAACTCAAATGGCGTCGTTACGTAGTGTTTATCAGCATTATATGTGGGTTTGTATACTATGCGGAAGCGCGATATAATTTCTTCAGGCTCCGCGAGATTGAAGTGACGCCCGGAAACGTGATCCCCGAGGAAGTGATTTGGCAGACTTTTCCGAAGCGCGCCGCGAGTTTTTGGCCCTTGCTGATGTCTCGGAACAGTAGTTTTGAAAAGGGGATTACCTATTATTATCCGGTTTCGGCCAAGCTGAGTGTAACCGGATGGGGGAAATACAGATTGACGTTGGCTCCGCTTGAGATTTTTCTTGGAGTCTCCTGGAACTCGAAAATGTGGTGGCTCTCCGAGGATGGCAGAATATGGCTGGCGAACCTTCCCGCCGCGACCAGCGTGAGGGGGCTCAAGTACCCTGACAAGCCGATACTCGCATGGGATTCGCAGCTTCCTATGCCGGTAGACCAGGAGCGGCAGGTGGGTGATATATACCCATCGAGCCTTCCGATGGCAAAAATAAAGAAATGGTACGATACTATTGATAAAATTGAGTGGAATAAGGACATTTATTGCCTGATAGCCAAAAAGATAGAGGGACGTCAGGTTGTGCAGATACTCTTGGGGGATGCTGAACGGATAACCGGCGAAATAGTGGTCAAGGAGGACGCCTCCGACTGGCTGTCGCTTGCGGCAGCTCTTAAAAAACAGAATATTTACCCCGTGGCCTCCGGCGAGACTCCCATGGGGTTGTCAGTGAACGCGACATATGCAAATATGAAGTTTACGGTGTCTGAAAGAGGAAAAATGTGATAGGCATGGCACGACAAAATTTTCTTAACTTTTCGATGGGGGGGCCCCGCGTTGTTTAAAAAAACTTCAAGTTCATCCGGTTACAAGGACCCGGAAGTATTAGTGGGTTTGGACCTTGGTACCAGCAAGGTGACTGTGGTCGTGGCCGAGCGCGAAGGACCGAGCGGAGAAGCTCAGATAATCGGCATAGGGCAGGCTCCTTCTCACGGAATCAGGAAAGGTCTGATAGTAAATATCGATCAGACGGTGAGATCGCTTCGTCAAGCAATAGAGGACGCGGAGAACATGGTCGGCCTGGATCTCACTGAGGCTACTGTCGCATTCAGCGGCGGAGATGTTTTAAGCGTAAGGACTCAGGGAATGATTGCGCTCGGACGGGCCCCCCGAACCGTCATGCAGTTCGACATTGAGCGCGTCATAGAGTCGGCGCAGGCGAATGTGTCAGTCCCAAGCGGCAAAATGATACTGCACACCATTCCAGTTGAATACTCATTGGACGGCAACACAGGGATCGATGACCCTCTCGGCATGACTGCCACCAGGCTCGACATGGAACTCGAATCGGTAATAGTTCCGGTGGCGACGGTGCAAAATGTCCGCAACTGCGTTGAGCGCGCCGGTCTGGAAGTTAGCGGCCTGGTGATAAAACCCCTCGCCTCGGCCCTTGGGGCTCTCACTCCGGAGGAGAGCGTGGTTGGTTCCATTGTGGTGGACATCGGAGGGGGCACGTGCGGGGTAGCGGTGTTCCTTGAAGGACGCCCGAAGCACCTCGCTGTTGTATCCGTTGGGGGTGACCATATCACGAACGACGTGGCGACTGTTTTGAAGCTGCCTATAAACAAGGCGGAGGAGATAAAGAAAGAGGTCGATATGTTCACCGACCCTGATACCGACCAGCCGGAGAGCCTTGAATTCGACCACATGGGGCGTAATTATTCATATTCGATGGCTGATCTCACGGATATTGTCCAGTGCAGGGTGGAGGAATTGTTCTCGGTACTTATAAAAGGTGAGATAGCGGGAGCCGGCGTTTCCATGCTTCCCGGGGGACTTATCATCACAGGAGGCGGTTCGAAAAGCATCGGTATAGACCATTATCTCGCCCGCATAATGAATATGCCGGTAAGGGTGTCGCTGCCACTGGATTCGGGGCGCATGCCGCCGAGCAGAAACGGTCCGGAGTACACCTGCGCGGCAGGGATAATCCGTTACGTTCTGGAGCAGGAGAGGGATCAATTCCGATTCATCGACAACTCCTTCGACCCGGCTCCAACAATTGCCACGGAAAGCTCTATTGAACGCGGGGGCAAGCGTGCCCCTAAAACGTCGATCCTGCAATCGATAATCAACTTGTTCAAAGAGCTGTTCTGATCACAGATAACGCAAGCGCCTCTTGCAACGGAATTAGGAGGGATAGGATGTCGGAATTATTTCAGCTCGACAATCAAGGCCGCCCGAATCACGAAATTATCAAAGTGGTAGGCGTGGGCGGCGGCGGCAATAACGCTCTCAACCATATCATTCGCGGCAGCGTGGGAGGGGTCGACTTCGTGGCGGCAAACACCGACCAGGCGCATCTCGAAATGATGGAAGCTCCCCTCAAGATAATGCTCGGCAGGGAACTGACCAGAGGGCTTGGGGCCGGCGCTGATCCTTCAGTCGGTGAAAAAGCGGCCATAGAGTCGCGAGATGATATCAGGGCCGCTCTTGAGGGCGCGGATATGATCTTCATAGCCGCGGGCATGGGCGGCGGAACCGGTACTGGAGCCTCGCCGGTCATCGCGAATATCGCCAAAGAGACAGGAGCTCTTGTAGTGGCGGTGGTGACGAAGCCATTCGCTTTCGAGGGCAAACGAAGGCAAGCTCACTGCATTGAAGGAATCGAAAAATTGAAAGAACAGGTCGATGCGCTTATAGTCATTCCGAACGACAGGCTGCTGTCGATTTCGGACAAGAGGACTTCGTTAAGCAAAGCGTTCGAGCTTGCCGACAATATACTCCACCAGGCTGTTCAGGGGGTAACGGACTTGATACTTCGTCCCGGTTTGGTGAATGTTGACTTCGCGGACGTGCGCACGATAATGAGCAACGCCGGATCGGCAATAATGGGCATAGGCGAGGGGTACGGCGAGAACAGGGTGGCGACGGCGGCGCACAACGCAATCAACAGCCCTCTTATGGAAGTGCCCATGATCGGGGCCAAGAGGGTGCTGTTCAACGTCACAGGCGGGTCCAAGATAGGAATTCACGAAATAGACGAAGCTGCCCGCATCATAAACAACGCGTCCGACAAGGATGTGAATATGATTTGGGGTCAGGTGTTCGATCCTGACATGGAGGATATGGTTCGCATTACAATAATAGCGACCGATTTCGATGAAAACGCGATTGCCGCCGCGACGAGAGGAACCGAACGGCCTGCTTCGCAGCAGGAATCCGAACAGTTCGCGTCCGCGCAGGTCCGTACGCTCACGAAACCGGTACGGGTATCCATAACGGATACCACCGTCGGCATACAGCCTCCTCAGACGACTGCTCAGCAGGCGCAAAACTCGCAGTCAGGGGCGCTGCCGCTAAAACAAAAGCAGGAGATGGGCGAGTCCGAGGTAAGGCTGGCGCTGTCGGAAGAGGAGAATCTGTTCGACGCGCAGGGATTGCCGCAGGATCAACTGGATATACCTGCCTATATCAGAAAAAAGAAAAAATGACGAAGGGCGGATTTGCATAACGCGACCGAATGGGCCAGTTGGTCCGAGTACCGTAACAGGGAGAATTTAACGGTTGATTTGCCGCGAGGAGGGGATTGCCCGTGCGCGTTCTTCTTCCCGGCCGATTATAAAGTAGGAATGACGAACCTTGGCTTTCATTACATATATAGGGTCTTGCGCGAACTCGGCGTGGCGGCGGAGAGGTTTTTCACATCTCCTGTGCCGTATCGCTCGGTTGAGAGAGATACGCTGCTTGAGAGATTCCCTCTCGTGCTGGGCAGCATATCTTACGAGACGGGGGTATATGAGTTTGCGAGATGGCTTGCGGGAGGCAACATCTCCCCGTCGAGGAAGTTGCGGCGCGATATACTCGTAGGGGCAGGCGGCGCCGTCACGTACATCAACCCTCTGTCACTCTCGGCTATCTGCGACTTTATCGTTCTGGGGGACGGGGTTCTGGCGGCGCGTTTCATGGCCGAGACCTTGAGAGCAGGATTACCTCGGGAGAAGATGCTTGCCGCGCTGGCGGAACATCCGTCGATATATGTTCCGTCCATCCACGAGCGCGGCACGCATAGTCTCTATAACGCGCGCGACGGCATAACGCGCGGCTTCGGGCGGGGAACCTGGACAACGCCGTTAGCAGCGTTCGGCGACACTCTTCTGCTGGAGCTTCAGCGCGGATGTGTTAGGGGATGCAGATTCTGTACTCTTGCGTATTGTTTCGGCGCAAAGGGAACGAGGGACTTGAACCTTGTTAAACGTGATATTGAGGAAGCGAACGATAGGTGCGATTTTTCCAAGGTCGGGCTGGTGACGCCGGAAGCTGGCGACTACGCAGATCTGGACGAATTGCTGGAGTTCGCGGAACATCTCGGTAAGGGAGTGTCGTTCGCGTCGCTCAGAATCGAGGGATTGAGCGAACGCATGGTGCGCGCCCTCTCAGGCTTCGGGCGGCGGCTCCTGACCGTAGCGCCGGAGAGCGGGGATGACGAGCTGAGGAAACGTTGCGGAAAGCGTTTCACAAACGGGGATTTGATCGAAAAACTGAAAATGGCGGAAAAATGCGGGGCACGAAGCGTAAAGATGTATTTTATGTTCGGCCTGCCGGGCGAAACTGACGGACAACTGTTGTCCATATCTAAATTGTGTGCTCGCGTCAGGGAGGAAACGGGACTCGTGGTAATCGCGGCGGCCTCGCCGTTCGTACCTAAACCGGGGACGCCGTGGGCGGAGGAGGTGTTTGATGGGGAGAGGAAATTGAAACTTAAGTGCTCGCTGATTTCCAAATCGTTCGGGATGCCGGGCGTGAAGCTGCAATTCGGAAGCGTAAAGGAAAGCTGCCTGGAGTACGCCATATCCTGGGCGGGCGTGAATGCGTCCGAACATATAGCAAATACGGCCGCAAGTGGGGTCTCGTACAGGAAATTGGAGAGTCTTTCTGATAAGGGGACGTTTTATACTGAATTTGAGCGGTTGGGTTTGAGGGGTTTGCAAAATTAATTCTAATTCCATTCCTAAGCCGAATGAATTGGAAGTGTAGTAAGACAGGAGGTGCCTATATGGCGGCCACCATGAGAAGAACAAGAAATTACAAGGAAAAAAGCACGGGATTCACGTTTGGCCATTTCGCGCTTCCCATCGCGGCGGTGATTGCGCTTGGCCTGCTTTTTGTGGGGATAAAACTGTTTTTTTTGAGTCCGCCTAAACCGGTCGGGATACCGGTGACGCCCGAGACATTCGCGTCCATGACGCACGACAGTCCTACTCCGCTGGTTTATGAGCCGGATTTCGCTCTTACCGAGGACGGAGCGTTCACGGGCGAGCATTTGACGGCGGGAGCAACGGCAACCGACATTGCGATAGTGCTCGCAGGGCCGCTTTCGGCGCGCGACACTCCCGCCTCGTCGTCGGGAACAAATACGGCAAGGACGAACGCCACGCAGGCGACGCCTGCGGCTAGCGCAACGACGGCTCAGCCTGCCGCGCCGCCGCGAGCAAATGCGGCTCCCGCAAATTCCAGATGGGGAGTCCAGATAGGAGCGTTCGTCAACGCGAACAGCGCAACCGCCCTGGTTTCTGAAGTTCAAAACCAAGGCTACACAGCCTCCGTCAGCAGAGCCGACTCGTCTGGCAGGACGTTTCACAGGGTGCGAATCAGCGCGGGTAACACCAGGGAAGACGCGAACCGTCTTGCCGCCGAATTGGAGCGGAAGGGCTACCCGGTTTCCGTTGTGCCGATGCAGTAACGGAACACGGCAATTAAAGAGATATTTCGATTCTATGAGCTCACGGAAAATTAAAAAATCAAGCAGTAAAATTCTGGCGTCTGGTTACGGACGCCAGTTTTTTTATGCGGGTTTTTCGTGATATGGGCATAATCGATTATATGGGGCGCGATATAAATTACGCCCGCATATCCGTCACCGACAGATGCAACTACAGATGCGTGTACTGCATGCCGGCCGGAGGGATTACATCCTGCTCTCACGAGGCAATAATGCGGTACGAGGATATAATGTGGCTCTCGCGCATACTGGTGTCGCTTGGGGTGACGCGCGTGCGTTTCACGGGAGGGGAGCCATTCGCGCGGCTTGGGATGGCGGAGTTCCTCGCGGCGTTCAGGCGGGAGTTCCCCGACCTCGCCGTGTCGGTCACGACCAACGCTTCGCTCATATCGAAATACGTGCCGGAGATAAAGGAGGCTCACCTCTACGGCCTCAATATCAGCCTCGATACGCTGGACCCGGAAAAATTTTCGCGTCTCACGCGAACGGGCGATTTATCGGATGTGCTTGAAGGCATTGACGCCGCGCTCGGGGTCGGTGTGCCAACCGTAAAGACAAACACGGTGCTTATGAAGGGTTTTAACGACGATGAACTGCCTCGTATACTGAATTTCGCGTGGGACAAGGGGATACTTCCGAGAATAATCGAGTTCATGCCGCTGGAGAACGAGTTGTGGGGCAAAGACAAGTTCATCGGATCCGCGGAAATTTTCGATATAATGAAATCTTTCAGCGATTGGGTTCCGTTCGCGGAGAACGCGGGACGCCTGCGACATAACGCGGCGGGACCCGCAAAGTATTACACGGACGGGGCAAGCGGACGCGTATTTGGGATAATAGCGGCGGTATCCAACCATTTTTGCGCTGAGTGTAACAGACTTCGAATAACCGCGACGGGCAAAATGCGGGCCTGCCTTTTTAACAACGAGGAGATACCGCTGCTTGATCTGATTCGTTCCCGGGACGAGGAGGCGGTGCGGCGCGCCATTTTGTCCGGGATAAACTTGAAGCCGGATAATTGGCGCGAGTGTGCGGATGGTTCCGGACGAATGTCCGGCATTGGGGGGTAAGGGTTATAATATGGGAAAGTATTCTCATTTCGATGATTCGGGCAGACCGATGATGGTTGACGTCGGAGGTAAGGAGTGGACTATTCGCAGAGCTGTTGCGGAGTGTTTTATCGAGCTGCCGGAGGCTGTTTATAAAGCTCTCCGCGAGGGAGAGGTGGCAAAAGGAGATCCGGTGAGAGTCGCGGAGCTGGGTGGAATAATGGGAGCCAAGAGGACGCCGGACCTGATTCCCCTTTGTCATCCAATCAATCTTGAAAGCGTGAGGGTCAGATGCAATCTGACGGAACACAGACAGTTGCGTATAGAGTGCGAGGCGTCCGCAAGGGACGCGACGGGGGTGGAAATGGAGGCGCTGGTGGGAGTGACCGTGGCCGCGCTCGTCTTTTACGATATGTGCAAAGCCCTGGACAAGGGAATGGTTATAAAAGAGGCGCGTCTGTTGGAAAAATCGGGCGGACGCAGCGGAAACTGGAAATATGAGGAGAACGCGTAAATGTCGCTGAAGTGGAGGATTGCTGGAATATACGATAATAAATCCGGGGAGTGGCAAAAGCTTATCTACGTACATTTCAACTCCGGAGGGAAAACCTGCGTTAACGGACACGAAGCCATACTGAGGCTTCGCCGCGCCGGCGAAGCCAAAGCAAATGACGACGGTCTTGACATAGTGGCCCCGCGCTCTGAGTTTGCGGAGGGGGAGTTTTTGTCGATAAACGCGGGGGAGACAATGCTGCGCGTCGGGACCGGCAAGGTCATTTCGGTGGTGTGCCCAGGCTTCGTGGGGGTCTCTGCCTCGGTTGAGACGCTGCGGCCTGTCAGGGCCGGCGTGCTGACGGTGAGCGACAAGGCCTCAAGAGGGGAGCGGGCCGACACATCCGGCCCCTCGCTCGCTGACATCGCGCGCGCGATCGGCTCTGTGGTGGAGAGGCTGGACACAGTACCGGACGATATGGCATCCATATCGGACAAACTGAAGAACTGGGCGGACAAGGACGATCTGGACCTGATTCTGGTCACGGGCGGCACCGGCTTGTCGATGCGCGACGTGACACCTGAGGCGCTGATGGATATTCACGATAAAGTCGCCCCGGGATTCGGCGAGATAATGAGGGCTCATGCGATGATGTACACGCAGCGCGGTTTTTTGAGCCGTTGTCTTGCCGTAACGAGGGGAGGCACGCTTATCGTGGCCGTGCCCGGCAGTGAACGCGGAGCTCGCCAGTGTTTTGAAGCTATCGCGCCTGCCTTGCGTCACGGAATCGGAACTCTGCGCGGATGGGATTCAGAGTGCGGGCATTAGTTACTGGAGGTTAATAGTATGACGTCGGCAGCAAATTGTGTGATAGTTTTGGGACTTTCAGCCTCGGGAAAGACCACCGCCCTGAGAGTGCTGGAGGACCGCGGCTTTTTCGCAGTGGATAACCTGCCTCCCGTAATGCTTCCGTCCCTTATGGAAGTGCTTGGGACGAACAATGCCGCCTTGACGTGGGGTGTTGCCGTCGTGCCCGATACAAGCGGGGATAAGTTCAAGGATGAGTTTGAGGCCGCCATTTCAGCGGTCGAACATGCCGGCACCCGGACGCACCAGATATTCCTCGACACTTCCGACGAGGCTTTGGTGCGGCGTTACGAGATAACACGCAGACGCCATCCCTTCGGCGAGAACATAACCACGATGGAGGGAATAGCCCGCGAACGCGCTCGCCTCACGGTTCTGCGTGAGCGCGCCGAGACGGTGATTGACACGTCGGACATGGCGGCGGGCGAACTGCGCGCGGCAATACTTGCCAAGCTGGAAATGACAGAGTATCCCTTCACGGTTATTGTGAGTTCCTTCGGGTTCAAGAACGGGCTTCCAAGGGACTGCGATTATCTGTTCGACATGCGTTTTCTGCCGAATCCCAATTACGTTCCGGAACTCAATCCGCTCTCGGGACGCGACGCCGAGGTACAGAACTATCTCGACAAAATACCCGAAAAACAGGAATTTATGAGGCGGCTGGTTTCGCTGATGAAGTTCATCCTGAAGCACTACGAAAACTCCGGCAAGAAACAACTGCACGTGGCGATAGGCTGCACTGGCGGGAGGCATCGCTCGGTCGCCATTGCGGAGCAGTTGTCGAAGGCGGTTTCCGATATGGGATTCAGGACCGCCATCAATCACCGGGATATAGACCTGGAGGGAAATTTATGACGAGCTTCGCTGTCATTTTGGCGGCCGGATTCCTTGCCGGCTGCGTTGTTTCCGCCTTCCTGCCGATTGCCTCGCGCGGCAAGTCAGGGTCAAAGAGCTCGTCAAACAGAAGGCGAGACGTGATGAGCAGCGCTATTGAACACAGGCTGCTGCAGGGTCCGCAGTTCGTCTGCGTCGGAGGGGGGACCGGTCTCTCCACGCTCCTTGCCGGGCTTAAGGGGTTTTCGAGAAATATAACGGCAGTCGTGGCCGTTACCGACGAGGGCGGGAGTTCCGGCAGGTTAAGGCAGGAGTGGGGCGTCCTTCCTCCCGGTGATATACGCAACTGCCTTGTCTCGCTCGCCGAAGACGACAACTCGCTCAACAGGATATTGAATTTTCGGTTCGACCGAGGGGAACTGGAGGGGCACAACCTCGGCAATCTGATTTTACTGGCGGCGTCCGAACTCACCGGAGACTTCAGTAAAGCGGTGGAGGAGCTAAACAGGCTGCTTGCCATACGGGGCAGGGTACTGCCGGTTACGACGGAAACGATAGTATTGAACGGCGAGACGGAGGACGGAGTAATTGTCAAGGGCGAGCTGGATATTTCCGAGCACGGCAGCAGAATGAAAAGGATGTGGCTTGAGCCGGCGCAAGCGAAACCTCTGCCCGAAGTTATTCGCGCGATAAACTCGGCGGACCTGATCGTACTGGGACCGGGAAGCCTGTTCACCAGCATCCTGCCTAATATGCTGCTTGAGGATGTGACGCGGGCCATACGAAACTCGGAAATTCCCAAAGTCTACGTGGCAAACCTGATGACACAGACGAAAGAGACCGAACGCATGAGCATAACGTCGCATCTCGACTGGATAGCGAGCGTGCTTGGCGATATACCGGATTACATAGTGGTCAATCACACGCCGATCCCGGACGATTACCTGCGACGCTACCGTGAAAAGGGAGCCGAACCGCTCTATCTCTCGCGCGAGGAAGAGCGTTACCTTGATCGTAACGACTGCGCGGTAGTCTCAGCCGACCTCGTTAATATTCAGGACGGAAAATATCTAAGGCATCATTCCAAGAACCTTGCGGAAATACTGATGCGTATTGTGAGAGATTACAGCGAAAATGACAGACATGGATAAATTGTCATGGAGAAACTGGCGACGGAGCTGTGGGACGAGTTTTTGGAACAGCCCCTGACAGACGCCGAACCGGAGTTGTCGGGATTCCTGTCTGCCCTTCCCGCCAGAACCGACGGCGAATCCGTGTTGGTGGACACGAGAAGGCTCATCGCGGCGAGGCGGATGCTGAAGCTTTGCAGATACATAGAGAGGGCGGCAAGCGGATGGATAACCCCACGTTCATCACTGGGCGGGGGAGCCCTCGAACTCGACAGGGCGAAGGGGAGGGCGATGTTCCGGTTTCCCGCGGAATTTTATTCTCTCATGTCCAAACCGGGCGCGTCGCATCAGAAAGCGAATCGGAGATGGGCATGGTTCCGGGGGATGTGGGGCGGCTGTGGATCGCTCTACGAGCCGCAGCAGGGTTATTATATGGCCCTCCGGATTCCGGCGGGAAGGAAGTGCGGGAACTTTATAGAGCAGGCCCTGCGCTCCGTGAAGGTAACTCCTAAGGTACGGATAAACAGAGGAAAGACGGAGTACATGATAAGGGATATAGAAGGGGTGGTGACAATCCTGTCGAGGATGGGATGCGTCAGGACATCTCTCCTGTTGGAAGATACGGCGGTGATAAGGTCGGTGCGGGGTATGGCCAACAAAATGGTTAACTGCGACGCCGCGAACATAGCTTCGACGCTCGCAGCCGCCAGGTCACAAATCGCGCTCGTCGACACGATAGACGAGCATGAGCTGTGGAGCGCGCTTCCGCCGCATCTGGCCGAAATCGCGAGAATACGCAGGGAGAATCCCAGCGCGTCGCTCCGGGAATTGGGGCAGATATTGTCAAAACCGGTGACTAAGAGCACGGTGGAGTACAGATGGAAAAAATTGGAAACGGTCATAGGCGGGAAAATTTGAAAAAAAGTGATGGAAGGGGATGATTCAATTGTACCTCGGAAAGGCAGATGTAAACACATACGATAAGGGGGCGGACCGCGAATTTCTTGTTTCCAACGGCGCCGGAAGCTACGGTTCCTCAACTGTGATAGGAGCC